>Ga0209367_1000816_pt1 | contig 34905 bp, 16 predicted proteins | sample WorMetLIZISLAND2_FD_187412 | JGI IMG/M metagenome (GOLD analysis project Ga0209367, IMG submission 187412) | Marine gutless worms symbiont microbial communities from Max Planck institute for Marine Microbiology, Germany - Olavius geniculatus... ... | reverse complement strand
CTTTAGGGGGTTACTTTTTTTGCTGCACCCTGTATAGTTCTCACTGTTGTAGATAAGACACTCTAACATTTACAACTATGAACCAGTGCTAAGTCGTGCGTATAACTGACCCATGGAGCCAGTGCCGTCAATGATAGCAGTGACCGTAGCCAGCGCCATTTTGTTGCCCTGTAGACTCGGATGCGTGCCAAGATCTGCTGATACAGCTGTCGTTATCAGACAATATGGACCATTCACCAGAGCACCGCACACTGCCAGCAACACTGCAACAATATATCACTACATGTCAATTGCTATAACACCTTAGGGCCGGTTTCTGGATCTTAACTGGCCGGTCAAGTTAGTGCTAACTGACAGATTTGCATAACTTGCATTTCCCATTGCACTAACCAACGGTCAAAATGGCCAAAAATTTAACTGGCCGAAATCGGCCAGTTAGCTAACCGTCGATTGTAGTTATCGTATTTAACACAACTTTTGTACCATATTGCAAGCAGCTTATTGACGAATGTGACACTATACAATGATTTTACCGCATAGCAAAGTCTTCAAAAACGCTCGAGAAGACGTTTGCTGCTACAAATTTTACTACAAAATCCATTCATCAATGAACAAAATGGCCATCTGCAATCGGTTGGCTGGCTCGTGGGCTGGCTGACGAGCGCTTGCACTCATTAATATTCATGCTGTCCGCCTGCGCTAGGCGGAAGTAATTAGCACTGTGCGCATCATTGCTAAGCAGCTATAGTTTACCATTCAGTTAGTTAACGGCCAGTCAAGGTTTTGTTCAGAAACGTGCACAAACTCAACTAGTGAGTTACAATTAACAGACGGTAGGCGTGGCGTAGTGGTAACGCGTCTGATCCGATCAGCGAAGTTACTGTAAGCCGGGCCCGGTTAATACTGCGATGGGTGACTGCCTGTGGGCAGGTAAACCATCTTGGGATGTAACCAACCGCCTAGGTCAACTCAGCCTTCCATCCCTTCGAGGTAGGTAAATCGAGTACTGGCCTATCTGGCGGGGCGCATTCACCTCTGTCGGGTGGCAGGTAACACTGTGTGATCCCATATGACAAGTGACGCTCCGTAGCTCTGAGATGGGTTCGCTCATTAGGAGCCATATGCGACCTTTAACCTTTTTTAACCTTTAACTGATCAGTTAACTAAAAGATCCAGAAACCGGCCCTTAGTGGTATAAAGCTTAGGATGCTGGATTTATGATCAAAAGGTTGTGAGTTCAACTCCCACATGAGCTGCTATCATCTCACTCAGTATATAACCAACGACCACGGTCAACTCAGCCTTACATCCTTCCAGTCCAATCAAGTACTAGACAGTGTTTTATAAAAAAAAAACGGATCCCAAAGGCAGGTCGGCATAAATTTATCAAAATAAGTTCGCCTGAAATGATTTTTCACACAGTGCACTGCCATTCAGTTGCGGATTCATTGTGCTTGAAAAGTTTGGTATTGGCCGAGTACCAGCTGCACGGTCAGCTGGCAGGAGACACGTACATCTTCCAGCAGGACAACGCACCAGCCTACCGAGCGCGATCAACAGCCGAATGAATTCCTGCGTAATGAAACGCCAGATTTCATTCCACCGGACTTGTGGCCGGCGTGTAGTCCTGACTTGAATCCCGTCGATTATAAAATCTCGGGCTGCATGCAGGAGCGCGTGCATAAGAAACCAATTTGTGATCTGCAGGCTGAACTGAAGCAGCGACTTGTTAAGGTCTGGGCTGACTTGGAACAGATGATTGTGGACGAGGCCAGTGACCAGTGGAGGAAACGACTCTAAAGCCTGCGTCAAGGCCAAAGGACAACATTTTGAACATTTACAACCTGACAGTTATAACTTTAGTCGTACATGTAGATTGCTTGTATCAACGTTTTTTCGATATTAAAGCTGTTTTCTGGAAGTTATAACAAGAAGTTTCAGGGTCCAGTTTTTATGAAGTGTGGCTCGGTAGTCTAATGGTAACGTGTCGGACTTGTAATCCTGAGGTAACTCGGAGGCGCAGGTTCGACTCCGCACCAAAAAAACTGCCGGGTAACGATCTTAGGCAAGTTGTTCACACACATGTGCCTCTGTCACCAAGCAGTATAATTTGTTTCCGGCTTCACCGCTGGGACGTAAACAGGCACACCGCGCGATACACTGGCCCCATATCCATGGTCTTGCAGTGTAAAAACTGGTGTCTGGCTGAGGGCCTTAGGAAATGGAGATCAGCGCCGCCCTATGGGCTGTAAGGCTCGGGAAGGACTTTACGTTTTTTAAAACGTTTTTTATGAAACACAGTGTAGACTGCTTAGCGGGGGTTGAGATGCGGCGCAATCACCTGCATCCGCAGCTCCGCAATGGGTTTTCCGTAAACAACCAACATTATTGTAATTGGCGTGCCGCGTGCGTGCCAGATACCACAAACTACTCTGTAATGCAACGTACTGTAACAAGTTAACGTGCTGTTAGCATTTGATCGGCTATAGTGTAAACAAGAAATTTGGGCTAATGCTCACGAGATGCACGAAAGCCTATAGCAGTTCCAGTTCAGTAGTTTAGCTGAAAATTGAGGTGTTCACGCTAAGTTAATATACAAATACCAAATTCTCTATCTGGATCGCATAACGATAGTTCTGTGGCACCACCTTGTGAATGATAGACTTGTGTCGCAGCCCGAAATCGCCAAAAAAATCCATAAAACGCCCTATTTTGGTGTTCAAGGTCATTGAATTCGGCACCAATCGAGAGCCAGTGTACGACTTCCTGTTAGTGATTAATAGTAACCTGGACCCTATCTCGCACTTTTACTGAGATGCAGCAACTTATGTGCCAAAAATCGCAAATTTTGCCCACCCCCCTCATTTAGCGCCCTCGTTCGGGGTGGCCCTCTTTGAATTTATAGAAAAGCTTTACGGTTCCTGAAGCTATAGTCTTCCAGGCACCTGATGGTGAAGATTTGGTCATCCTAGCTTGCACTGTTTTTGACTGATCCACCCGTGTGACAGACAGACGGATAGACAGACAGAATTGTGATGGCTAAGACGCGCTGAAAGCAGTATCATGTAAAAACCGATCACAAACGTAAGATCAGCAGAAGACTTCATAACAGCCGTTTTGCTATTTCACTGAACTTTATATCACGTCTGCTATCCGCTGCACGTTGTGAGTTATCTAACCGCTAGCATGATGACCACTATGATAAGCGACTGTTGATGATAGTGCACAGATGCAAAAACAGAATTAGTACTCGCCGATATTGACTGCCAGATTTCTACTGCCAAGTGCGTCATACAAGAACATCTGCACAACAACGAACACGGATTCAGTAAAGTACACCACGAATACAAATTTGCCTGTTATTCGTATTACGTGACTACAATGAGCTAAGCCTTCAGTACTTTGATGTTAGTACAGTACGCGTGCTTTGTAGACAACGAGGAGCAAACTTCAGCCTGTAGGAAGACATTATCTGACAACTCCCAAAGTTCCTACATATCAGGTAGTAATTCAAGAAAAAGTTGCTCAACTAAATGGCTGAAAAAAGTTTTTTTAAATAAAAGCAGCAGTCGCAACAACAACAATAGTAAAATGATCACTCCGATAAACGAAAATACAAACAAATGGACACATACATAATTGAGTTTGTATGTGATATTAACGCTTTATTTATTTTATTTTAATTCACGGCTTGCACCATAAAGAATTGCAACTGCAGTGCCATAGACATGAGAGGTTATGTTTATCTCAATTGGCAAGCAACTGAAATTAGCAAAATACGTCACAGCTGATTATAGCTTTATACGTCGTCTACATTTGGCTGATAGTATTCATTCTGACATCATACACTTTATCTTCATTGCGACAAGGTCATTTTATGATGAAAAAAAACTGACATGACATAATTCTGCTTTATGATAAATAAGTAAATGAAAGAGTAAAAACAATGTAAACGAATATGTCTAAGCCACAAGTGTCATGCTGGTTAGTATCGCTCTAACTGCAGCTACAGTATGCACGGCGCCGGCCTGCACAAAACATCTCGACAAGACGCAATGGCCTGAGACCGGCGACGAGACCTACTGGTACTGGGCCTAGACCAAGACATATTGCTCCGAGACCGAGACGAGACCCATCGGTTCGAGACCAAGACGTTGAGGATTTTGTCTGAGATGAGACCAAGACGTTAGTACGTCTCGAGACCATCTCGAGACCGAGACGTCTCGACCAAGACCACATCCCTGGATATTAATGCTGACAATATGATGGTGATGATGATGATGAAGGACAAATAAAGTTCATCGTGGCGTTAAGTCCTAAAAGACTACAAGGACACGTAACAATAAGCTTAAACAGTGAAGTCACATAATAGTAGTCAGCACTATGAGACTGTATGACAACAAATACTGGTTGAAGTCATCAACTGACATGTTATGTGCTTTGTATTTAGTTTCACAGATGACAGATCTACTTGTATTTATACAATACAAATAGCACAAAATCGTGATTAGCTCCAACCATAGTAATTTCACTACAGTAATAAATGTCAATAATAACTTCAAACCAATGACAACAATGATGTCATGACTTACAGACGGTGCAGCAAAGAGTAACATCATCAAGCACGTCAAGGCACGACCGCCGAGGTAATCTGACACAACGCCAGCAAACACTCCACCTGGACAATACACCAATACAGCTGACTGGGGTTGCCTAGCCGGCCGCTGCGCCAGCCTATGTCTGGAGGCTGCACACGGTGGCCGTGCGGCTGGCGGCTCTGGTTAGTGACGAAAGTGCATTAGAGGCGTGTTTGCGACGATGCGCTATACAAATTGACGACCTTTATCTTTTTTTACCTTTACCAACGCAATACACTCACAGAGGCTGAAACTGCAGCTAATGACTACTACACGGTGTTTCATAAAAAAGAACCCCTTTTTGTTTTTTCATAATTTACTCAAATTATGAGCAATTTACATGAAATTTTTAACAGTTGTAGCTGAAGAAATACTAATTCAAAATATTTGAATAAAATATGGCAGTTGATTAAATATTCTTTGCTAGTCGTGATGTAACACTGACATCATAATGTGTCACAGGTACAAACTTGCTAGTCTCAACTGGTGCTGTCAGTTGCTACCCTGTTTCGATGGTGAACTTAATCTGGTTCGCTAATGGATAGTGCTTATCGTGTCAGCACTGAGCAACATGGAAACATGAAATCGGGCGTCTTCTGATCCAAAAACTCAACATCTTGCAAGCTAGGTGTGATAGTGCACTGTCTTGCTCGAACATGTGAAAGACCAACTATCCCCACAGATACGTAAATTCGATCGCTTTGCACGTTTTCGTGGCTGCAACTGCAAAACTTCAGATATTTGACACCAACGAACCAGATTTTTCACCACTGAAGCAGGGTAGCAACTGGCAGCACCAATTGGGATTAGCCTGTTTGTACATGTGACACATTATAATGTCAGCGTTACACCACGACTGGCAAAGAATATTTAATCAACTGCCATGTTTTGTTCAAATATTTCAAATTAGTGTTTATTCAGCTACAAATGATAAAAATTTCATGCAAATTGCTCATCATTTGAGTGAATTATGAAAAAAACAAAAAAGGGGTCCTTTTTATGAAACACCGTGTACTTACCAATCTGTTGATGAAAAAGACCGCAGCAGTCACTGCAACATCCCTACCTTAGCTTACCTTTGGCATGGACAGGTTGTTACACCTGCCCAGCGCTGAGGCCGAATCAGTTCGGCCCAGTGCACAACATCATAAAACACACGCATGAACTTACATCGACGAACTTACATCGTTTATCATCTTTAAAGCAACAAACACCGTATGTGGAAACACTACAGGTGCTCCTGTGGCTTAACATCATAATGACTACTGGTAAGGTATCGGATTTGCAGTCAATGGGCTGGAGGTTCAAATTCCAATCAGTTCGCTGCCATCTAATTACCATGGGCAACTCACAGAGCGACAGATGCAACCAACAACTTTGAGAGATAAACTGCACGTGATTATGTCCGTGATGCTATGAAAACAACTGTGTAACATTTCTGGTAAAGTCGAGTAAAAGAACTACTATTTTTGGAGAGATCCAATATCTCTTATACCGGTGATGAAGAAGGGTAGCACTGCAAAACTCAGTTACATTCTCCCATCCATCACGGCCGAAGCTTCATCCTAAAATTTCCATCAGACCACTTTGGTTAAGGATCGGTCCATAGATAACTGCAAAAATTGTAAAATTTAAAAAAAATTCTAAATTACTTCGTTAGTTTACCTTTAGAGCTAACAGGCAGTATCAGTTTGTTTGAAGGAGAACATGTAAAAAGCTTTTTTCTTACCTGCGATGCCCCCGACATCAAATATTGTCGACAGATCAGCTGAAACGCCAGGACTAAAGTGAGCTAAATACACAGTTTTACAGTCAGCAAGCAAATAAGACACTTATTGCTAAAACATAAGATATTGCCAAGCAGGTGTCGTAGCATTTCGCCTAATCGCACCTCGCCTAATCTCATTTCGCCTAATCGCTCCCCCAGTTGGGTCTACTGCAGAGCCCCAACCGAAATCAAACTAGGGTTAGCGATAGAGTTAGGGTCAGGGTGAGGGTTAGGGTAAGTATACGACGCGAAATGAGATTACGCGAAATGAGACGACAAAGCAAGTCGTTGTTGTTGGTCCGCCTATCAAAAAAAGATTAGGCAAAATGGGATTAGGCGAAATGTGATTAGGCGAAATGCTACCCAACTGCCAAGCAATACGTGAAAGTTTTATCACAAGACTGACTACAAACAAAAGCCTCAACAAAACTGCGCTAATCTCTCATATAATACGGTGGCCACACTCATCGATGTGCAATATCCAGACATTAAGCATCACTTAGAACAGTGTTGCCATTAGCACACCAGGCACACTAAAAAAACACAACCCTAGTAACACTACTAATGCAATGTGTGTATGTGCGAAAAATGTGCCATCAAAATATTATGCTAATGTTATTCAAATAAATGCCAGTTTCCTCCAATCACGGAGCTAAAACACTTTTCCCGGGCAAAATCCGCGACTTTTTGTCAATTCATTTGGGTGGTGAATTCCCGACATTATCGGGCTTTCTATGCAAGCAGTCGCAATGTTTTCTTTACTTTCATTCAAACCACAATAAATGTGGCAGTAAATAAGCCGCGGCAGTGCCATCACCAAACTGCGAATTTCAACAACATCTTGGCACAAATCTGTAAAATTTCCCGAAAAAGTTACCTGTGTTTTCGATGTAGCTTGGAAGCCAAAAAAGGAATGTATAGCTGACCAGCTTGGCAAAGAACAGGCAGAGAGAAAATTCTACGACTCCCTGAAATAGAATGCATGAACGCATCTCACAACAGGTCGTGCTAAAAACTGGGCTACATTTTAGTGCTCAGACTTTGAACAGGCGAACAAATAGCAATGATGACAACAAAAATGATGTGGATAATGAGGATTATGGTGAAGATGCTAATGACGCTGAGTATAGTAAAGGTAAAGGTGAAGTCACTTGCAGCCAGCATCATTCCCTCACAGCTTTGTGACTGGGCGGATGTTCATCTCTATTTCATGGCCTTGAGCCAGTAGAGAGTCCAGACACAGCCCAGTTATATGGGTGGTAAGCCACACCTCTCCCATATATACAGCCATTGCCTTCTTGGTGATTAAAAGGTAAAAAAGGTAAAGGTCGTCAATTTGTATAGCACATCATCGCAAACATGCCTCTAATGCGCTTTCCTCACTAACCAGAGCCGCCTGCCACATGGCCACCGTGTGCAGCCTGCAGACACAGGCTGGCGCAGCGGCCAGCTAGGCAACCCCAGTCAGCTGTACCAAGGTCCCCATCTTCCATAACGCATGTAAATGAGTTACTACTCATTTTACCGTCCCACAAAGAGTAGAAAGCTGAGTCGACTTAGCTGGCAGGTTTTGTACCGAGATGGTTTACCTGCCTGCAGGCAGTCACCCATCGCAGTACTAACCGGGCCCGGCGTAGAGTAACTTCGTTTCAGCCAAAACGCGTTACCAACTACTCCATGCCACCAACACTGCTTGGTGTTGGTGACAAAGGCAACAGCTCACACAAAGTTGTTACCTGGTAGCAAACTGGTTGAGAGTTAAACTTGCAACCTCTCAATACCTCATGACGATAGAACAAATGCCCTAATCACACCGCGACCAAGGCACACTCAGTATGAGAGTAGACAAACAGTAGTGTGTATCTGAGCGGTAAATGGTTCACACTAACAGGAATGTGCAAAGCCTGCAGGAAGCTGACAGCATGCGGAGTCTGTGTTGTTGCCGACTCTGATGCCATCAGTGGCTTGACCTCAGCCGAGTAGCGAGATGATGACCTGAGTGACTGTCTGCTGCTGAAGCTTGTCTCATCGTCCTCCATGCCGTTCGTCTAACACATGGACGACAATTCACACACTCAGTGAACTAACAATGGGAAAACGATATCTTCGAGGGTCGTTCAATAAATAAGTTACAAAACAGCGTCATTCTGTTAGTTTTTATCAAATATTAAAAATCCAAAGTATACGTTTTGTAGAGAATTTAATTCTCAGTAGCAGCTACGAGTTTTATGACGATGACCTCACTGTGACGCCATTTATAAACAATAAATTCGACTACGTTGCCACTGAAATAATTCCATAACAAACAGCATTCCATTATTGTATTTTTGTGGGCAGAAAAAAATAATGCTAATCAGATTCACTCTGGTACGCATGCAGTATATGGCACAAGTGCTTTACGAAGCAAACAGTTCACGTTTTGTGTAAGAAAATGCTAAGTGGACAGAAATTGTATCATATACCCAAAGGCGCAATCAGTCGTTCTTCGGTGGCATGTACAGCAGCCAGCATTGTTCTTTGCTTCAAGCACTCAAAAGTTTGCTGACAGATAAAAGAAATGTTTGAGCAAACTCGGTCGACATGTTGAAAAATGAAACATTAATCTTTAGCATTTAAAGTGACGGCATTAACTTGTTAAGTTTATACATTTTCTCCGTTCAACTGCTGTTTGTCACTTGCGAGTTATGATAGATCACTGATGGGGAAATTAATGCACGTGTAAACTGTGTTCTACGAGCAGATAACGTCACAATAATGACATCATCGTCCAAAAATTTGTACGCATGTTCAGAATAAAATTCCCTACAAAACGTATATTTTGGATTTTTCAGCTTCAGAAAACTAACAGAATGACGCTGTTTTGTAACTTATTTATCGAACGACCCTTGAACATCAATAGCATACTCCCACTATCACAACAGTCTGCGTGCACTGCAACTGTACAGTATTCAGCCATATTTCAAAATTCAACCAAAATTCAACCAAATTCACATGCAGCCATTTGGCCAAATTTGCTAAAAGTGGCCAGATGCCAAACCTGCTGGAGCTAAGAATAAAATTCTCTATATATCTCTTTATAAACACTCTAATGCATACAAATGTCACCAACCTCAGAGACGACGTTTGGCGACCGAATGCCGACATCCTCTGGATCTGCATCATACACATGACACATGCATTAATTTTTTAACATGCGTTAAAGGATTAATGCATGTTAAACAACAGGGTGCGGCCGTTGAGGGGCCGCCCGCTACGGGGCCGTCCTTGCAGTTGAGTGCGTGCGTGCTGTTTTGGGGCTTTCTAGGTCTGCTTGTTCCTGCAGTAGAGGGCATGAAACCAAGGTCTAGTTCAGTCAGTAGTCAGGCGAATGCGATACTTAGTCGTAACAATGTGACATTACTGGCTTTGTAAGATATTTTTCGGTGCAAAGTAAAGTGACTGGTTGAGGATTTTTTGCAAACTGTGCAATTAGAGGGGGTAGGGAAAATCTGCGACATCCAGCCGATATGGCGTTGCCAGAGCAAGACAGTGGCGCCATCTGGTGAGTACAAGTAAGACACTATAAGCTTAGAACCTACGCGTCTGGCGCCATCTGGCGAATGATTATGTTTTACTGGACCTTCTGTGAAACTAGCCAAAAGCCGTACGGATGAGATCTATGGATGACAGCCACCGTGACCTTGACCTTTGACTTTGAAATTGGTCCACGGGGTGCTCGTGTCCCAGGGACCCTCTGTGAAGCAGGAGTTCTAATATACCACTAAACTACGTATATTTGACCATTGAATTGTTAAGTTGGTAAATTGTTAATCAATCGTTAAGTTAACGTGTTAATTTGACAGCTCCAATTTTTTAAACTCACGTGGTACAAGAAAGAAAAGAACAGGTAGTGAGAGTGAAATAATGATGAGTCCTGGAACAATGAACGACAACGCCCAGTCGGTCTCAACGAATGCTCCAGCAACAAGAGACCCAACGATGTTACCGACCGATGTGTGGGAATTCCACAGACCCATCACCAGGCCACGCCTACCAGCCAATCACAACAAATACCCATCAACCGACCACGAGTATATAATAATAATGTTTATAAAGCAATTAGAGTAATCAATTAATTTAATATTCATCGTAATCGACAAACAATGGCTTTAATGTTTACCGTAACTGAAACTTATGTCACAATCACACTTGTAATATCTATCATAATATAAAAAGCAGAAATGTAGTGTTGGTCTTGACGTCTCGATATTGAGACTGTCTTGAGACATACTAAAGTCATGTCTCGGTCTCGTCTTGGTCTCGGATCTGTGTCTCGGGTCTCGTTGCAATACTTGAGTCAGAGGGCCGACAGTGAAGATATGGTGACCCTAGCTTGCAACGTTTTCTACTGATCCACCCGTGTGATGGACGGAGGAACAGACGAACAAAACTGCGATGGCATATACGCACTATAGCATTACATGCTGTTATGCATAAAAATACAAATTACCCATCACTGCTGTTATGTTTCGGTACATATAACCACAAATATAGTACAGCAACGAGATGAAAGCATCAGTACACACAATATACCTTCCTTTCCCAAACCAGTTGGCGACACAAGTGACAACAGCAGGCCAGCCAGATGCTTGCACCAATCCACCGATCATCTGCATGCAGTCAAAACCTGCTCAGTTTCAAACCGTTTATAATTTCAATGAGGTGGCAGTATGACTTAGGTCCCATTTTTCCAAGCACATTTGACGACCGATTAAACTGATCTCCAATCAACTTTGGGACTTGATCGGAGATCATCTTAATAACCGTTTTCCGTCGCCAATTAGCGGCTAATCGTCCATTAAATCTCCCATCAAGATGATGGCCGAATATTGGCCGATCAAGTCAGATAACTGACGATTAAACGTGGCGATCTGCAGTTCGTTGCTTACTGTATTCGCACCAGAAACATCACTTTACTTCGCCGGTCAGATCAGTAACTCATGCATTAAAATAAAGTTCCAGGTATAACGATCGATCATTGATGAATTTATACTGTGTAAAATTGTTTTGTGAAGAAATAAAATGGATAGACGCTCCTGTATTGATTTGTGATAGAATGTATTTTTGACAGCAGATGATATAGACAATATCGTTGATATCGTTGCTATGACGACGTTTACTGGCTACGGCGTCCACTCGCAGCGCATGCTGGGTAATTTAGCACAACATCGCAAATTAAGGTCACTGTCAGCCAATCAGATTAGCATAAAGTAGGCTCAGTTGACGGCCGATCAACTAATCGCCAATCATGTAATTGGAGATCAAAAATCCCTGGAAAAACGAAACACAGTTGATCGACGATCAATTCTGAACATCAAGTTGATCGGAGATCAGTAAATCAGAGATCAAATTTGATTTGACTGGCGATGGAAAAACTGGACCTTAGTCATATTGTTGGCGGTACATCAACAACTAAGTTACTCTGTAGACACGAAGCTGGGTTAATACTGAAAGTGGTTAACATTCATGGTTATATTTTATTGTTATTTAAACCAGCCAGTTGGATGATTCACTCTCCCCTGTAAAAAGGCACAAGTAGCAGTAATGGCTAATGAGTATTGCCACCAGTAAAAATTAGAGCTGTCAAGGTGTTAATTTTTTTAATGCATTAATTAAAGCGTAAATTAACGCACCCAGTCCCGTCGAGAGGGAGAGTAGGGGGATAAGTTATCACAGGCCTCGCGACGTTTGAGGAGCCCTGCCTGTCTAATATAGAAAGTTAGAAACACATTTTTAAACGTATAATCAACAATAACTGACGTCATAGGTAGCACAAAAATCTGTTAGCATGTGACCATCGAAAATCGAAATAATTATTTATTTACAGTAGTGATGGAACGAAAACTACAGTTTAGTTACTCGAATTCATTCCATTGTCAAATAACATTTCAACTTTTGCTTCACAAAATTTAGTAATTTAACATAAATTTACGTATGTGCGTGAATTTTTTTAACGCGCGTTAATTTATTAACGCATTAACGCATTAATTAACGCGTCAATTGTGACAGCTCTAGTAAAAATGGCGATAAATCCAATTACCACAACTGTCTACAGATCCAGAGCTAGCCATGCACATTTGGGTTGTATGCACGTTTAACTGGACTGAAACCTCGCCAGCTCAACGAGAATAAGCTCAGACTACTATGACAAAACCTTTACGCTTACGCTGAGCATAACTGAAAACTGAACTTTTTGCCTGGTCTTACAGTCATGACCAACAACGTCTCATTGCACTGACTACTATTACGTGACTTCACTGTTTAGGCTTATTGTTACATGTCCTTGTAGTCTTAGGACTTAACGCCACGCTAAAGTTAATTCGTCCTTCATCATCATCATCATCATCAACTGGCTTGGAGGTGCAATGGTCAGACATCAGACTTTCAATCAAGAGGTCGTAGGTTCAACTGCTGGTCACAAGTGGTCAGGTTGACGTCAATTAACAACTATGGGCGAGTTGCCCCTGTCACCAACTTGGCACTGGCCAAACGGCGGTGACGTTCTGTGGCTGGCAAGACAACCACAGGTCTGGCGTCGCACTGGCCACATATCACATGGACTATGCGGTCAATTCACGTGATACATGCTCAACAACAGTGCACCTAGGTCGACTCAGCCTTCTACCCTCCGTGGGAAGGTAAAATGAGCAGTAACCCATTTACATCAGTTACGGAAGGTGGGGACCTTGGTACAGCTGACTGGGGTTGCCTAGCCGGCCGCTGCGCCAGCCTGTGTCTGCAGGCTGCACACGGTGGCCGTGCGGCAGGCGGCTCTGGTTAGTGATGAAAGCGCATAAGAGGCGTGTTTGCGACAATGCGCTATACAAATTGACGACCTTTTACCTACACTCCGGAGAGGTATGGGACCCTTTATCTTTTACCTCTCAAACAACACATTATAACACAAATACCATAAACAACTGAGGCATGAACCTGGACTCCAATGTAGAATGTGAGCGAATGAATGTTCCAGTATCGACCGAGACCAAACAACGCTGTGAATATTCCGCTGAAGCACATACCGGCCGCGAGGAAAAACCGCAGATTTGTTCTTTCGGCAATGTGTCCACTGATATAAACCAAATCATCACCAAATTAACTCAATCAAAGTGTAATCACTGAAACAATATGAAGAAATAGTACTAAATATATCGTGCACAAGTAAAACAGATGCATCCATTTTGCTATCTAATTGTGTAAAAAATAAAAAAATATTTAGACAATTTAAGTATCTTATTTCAACACGTGACATACACATAAGGAACTTTCAATAAATTCCAGGACTTTTCTTCTCAAAAAACACACAGCGACATTTGAAAACCAACACTGTTATGAAGTTGCACAGCCACTACTGTACATCACTTACCGAGGTTTCATTTATGGCGTCATGCGGTGATGTCATTACTATTAAAATATAAATGATGGGTGTTGACATTTGGCAGACACACAGAATAGTCGTGAAATTTTCTAGCCGCAGAAGAAAGATGTATCAAATGCTAAAAATTATTGTAGATTATCTGCAGTATTTAGCAGCAACACTTTATCATGTTTGAAAGTATTTAAATAGTTTGCCCGCCTTTGCAGAGGTCATCAGTCAGTTAGCGATGATGTCCGTGTTGGAACACTGCATGTATGGCAATAACGGCCAGCTGCAGGCAAAGCAGTGCTCCAAAGCATTTTTTGGTTCACCTACAGAGTTGCTCTTGCAGACTTTTTGCTTGAAGGACATACTGTGAATGCAGGATATTACTGTGCATTGTCCGATTGATTACAACCAGAAATTCGCAGCAATTGACCAGGTTTGCTGCAAAAAAATTTAATTTTTCAAAATAGGCCCATTAGAGAGTTGGGGAAATTGAAGAGATGGGCTAGGAACTGCTGCAGCATTTGCCATACAGTTAAGACTTAGCTCCAAGTAAGTTTCAATTGTTTGGATCACAGATCGAATCACTTAAAGACAAAGCTCAGTAATAATCTGCGTCTTTTTGATTTGTTCAAAAATGATGAAGATGTTCTACAGCATTTTGTCAGAAAATTTCTACAGGTGCCAACAGAAACTTAATGCTACGGGTTCCAGCTGACTTGACTGTTGAACAATGAGAAAATTGCAGTGAATTGCAAGGATAATATGTTGAAAAGTAACATAACTGTCAGAATTGTGCAATTTACTGCCATTGTATAAGGATGTCAGTCGTGGAATTTATTGAATGCCCCTCGTACATCATGGTAGCAAAATACACAGATAATTTCTCAGCTTTGCTTAAAGCGTTTATTTTTCCACGTTCACGCACACAAGTGAACTGCACAAGTTCTTGTCAGCAAGATTCTTTATCACTTCATAATCAACAGCAAATTGTTCCTTGACACCACACTCTGTCCAAAAATTTCATAAAATCCACTAAAAACTTTTATTGCTATAATCCTGCCAACCAAAAGAAAACAGCTCTGACTAAAGTATAAACTCAAACAGCAAAAAGTAACAAATGACTCGAGTACCTGATAAACATTCCAATGGCATATGCAAAAAGGAATGCATAGTCCATGCTACCAAGCATGGTCTGGTAATCGGAACCATCTGCACACATAATACACTGCGAGATTGAGAGCAATAAGAATATTCAGCAGAACAGATCCACAAATGTTTAAAAAGATACAAAACACAATATGGAAAAAAATCACTCACAGTGAGACAGGCATGATTAAACTGACAAGAAAGCATACATATTCGAGCAGTATGACACAAAATCTTGTCTGTAAGTGGAAGAGCTCTAAGAGTCAAACAAGCAAAAGCATTTGAGTGTTGGACACTTTACTAGAAAAAAATAAGTAATGAAGTGTGGGTATCAGGTTTTCAACTTCTCTGAAAATGTTTTCCGTGACAATAAGATGATACAAGAGACACCCGCATGCTTTTCATGATCTGACTACATTAAAGTTTAGTTTTATGAAACACTAAGTTAAGTTAAGTTAAGTTAAAAATAAACTCATAAAGCGCCATAAAACTAAACGTGTGTAAAGATACAGAAGCGCTGGCTATGTTACAGTTAACCACTGTTTTCAAAAGCAACAGTAAACAGATGTGTTTTGAGTCGACGACGGAAAATAGGCAAACTGTTTGCTTCAATGACTGAGGTTGGAAGATTGTTCCAGATAGCTGGTACGGCTGAACTAAAAGCACGGCTGCCGTATGCAGTTCGGCATACATTCAGTTACTAACGTACTGAAAGCAGTAAAAAGCTACTTGCCAAATGGCTTCCATCCATGTGAGCAGTTTGGCTGCGTTCTGTTACAGGAATGGTGCAGGACACTCTAAAAGCACCGACAATTCCACAAAAGTTTCTTACATTGCAGAGTTACCTTGTCTTACACAAGTCTGTATCAAGTCAATATTTCATTCCTTTGCTAAGCAGTTATTAATTACATATAAATAGTTAATAAGTACCCACAAAGTAATAAATTTTAGTTAGTTTTTTACTACAGAAATTCAAAAAAAGTAAACTATCAAATAAATAAATTAAGAAAAAAATGTAAATGAGATTATTATAGTTTTCTAAATTGATGGCTTCTGACATTTGTGCTACAGCATATCATACAAAGTAAAATACTGACTAAAACTCAATAATCAATAGCTATAATCACGCACAAGTAAAACAAACCTTAACAACTGAGATAGGTTTCCGAGACAGATGATATGCCGTATAGATAACAAATGTGAAGATCAGAATCAATGCACGATATCTGCAGCACAATATTCTAACATATCACCAGACGATGACTGACACTGTGGATTCTAAGCAACAGACTTAAGATATTATGATAGCACGTGCAACAGAGTAAGCCAGTAAAGGTAAATATAAATGATGATGATTACTGGCCAAGGTCAGTTAGTTTTTGGTTCGGTTTTGAGGAGATAACTACGGTTTCAGTTCTGTTCAGTTTTCTGACCAGCACCAAAACCGACGCGAATGTCCAATGATGACGCACACACGTTTCATGCTTTGCCGCTCACGGCCAAACGCCTGCTAGATGCAAACTCCGTGGGCGGGCGGGCGATGAAGCATTGCTGAGAGAGAGCGAAGACTTGTGTGCCCACTAACGATGCATTCGTTCAGGCCTGGATGACTTGACAGCATGCATGTCTGGTAAAGACCTCGGCCCCCTAGCACTCTACCAGTCAGTTGTGTAAAGACTGACCCACAGTTAGCGGCTGTGCGAGCATCAGTGACTGAGATAGCCAGGCGGAAGAGGCAAACAAGTTTGTCAGGTGTCAGCAAGAAAAAGATGCTACTCAAGAGTCTCAGAATGAGTCAGCTCCAGCCAGCATCGTCAACGTTCCTTCATCATGCACGAACAGAGTTAAACAGACAGAGACAGAGATGAAGAGAGGGACGAAGATCAACAGACACACGCAAAGACAAACGCAGTTAGCGCTCACTAACTAAACAGGTTCTACTCACACCACTTGAAGAATTCCACAACTGACACCATTGTGTAATGCCTAAATAAAAATGCCAAAATGTGTCTCCCAAAAAAACACCAAACTATAATTCAAACCTCAGTATGACGTTTTTCATTTTAAAAAACAAGTTTGTCAGGTGTCAGCAGCTGATGCGTTACAATGATTATATTTACCATGCACACGCACGGTCCGTATGCAGTCACGAAGTGTTATTTACAGTGTGCATATCATATGCGCTTAGACAGCATATCTTTAGTCAGCTTTTTCTGTAGCACTATACAAAATTAAGAGTGCAGTATAGCATTAGACCTATTGACAATAATCAACCACAGTTTAACTAAAGGGTGCGTACGCTTAATAATGTTTTGGGTCACTTCTGTGTAATCGGATGGATTGGTTGGTAGCTGCGCTATTCAGTTTCGATTAATGTCACGAAAAAACCGCCGCTTAAGGAACCAACCACGGTGTCCGTCCATAGATGACCTAATACCACTCAAAATATCATACAATCCACTTCATACATTCAGACCGTTGCCAGGCACGGAAGACAGACTATACGTGCTATAGCGCACGGTCTATAACATTTTCTGCGCGAGGACGGTGCGTGCGCACGGTCAGTAACACCATGCGATGCGTTATATTAAGTCAATTAAGATAATACCAGCAGCTGCATATAATATCAATGACAGGATAGTTTTGTCACTGACATACCTGACAACTGCTGATCGTCTGGACGTCGGAAACGTGTGCTCAACTATACTTGGCGTCAATTTCCACGTCGACTCCATCGCAAAACAAAACAAAACTGCCACGCCCACTACAATGGCCTACCGACCCGACCAAATGCACGATAAATAATCAAGAATTTTGAACTTGAACTCAAATTTCACTCGATTGTCAATCTCGACGTTTTCGGGGAAGTGAGATAACGATTCTGGTGGTTTATTGTTGATTTTTACACTCGAAAGCAGCTACTGCTTTAGTGCGTCTTAGCCATCGCAATTCTGTCTGTCTGTCTGTCACACGGGTGGATCAGCTTTTCCATAAATTCGAAGGGAGTCACACCGAACGAGGACGCTAAATTTTTTTAGATCTTAAGGTCGAAATGGCGTACTTTCGTGGACTCTGTGCTAATTTTTTTTCTATGACCATAACAGCTATTGACTTGCATGCGATAAAAAGCGTTATTCAAGGGCGTCTATCATCCTAAGTCCTTGGAGCAATCCCCCAAACTCAAGGTGAGGCGCCGCAGGCGTCGACTGAGAGGGGAATGGGGAGAAAGTATCCCTCTTCTCAGCCGTCTATCTGGGCGAGCGTCATGAGCTCCCCCAGCGGGGTCCAGGCGGAGCCCCGGCGAAAAACGAATTTGGTGCATTCTAAGCGTCACAGAACCCTTTTGGTTGCAAGATAACTCCCCCTTATTTTTCCAAAAAAACCTTTCCTGGTTTTTCTTGTAGCGTTTGCTTCAATTAGGTTTGTATGATTTAAATTCCCTTCGCGGTATTTATTGTTTATTTCTACTTACTCTAACGTAGGCATAGCCAGAAATTGGAGTCACAAAAGGTGAACTAGCCCCCAAGCGCCAAAAATTGAAGCTGAAAGCTGAAAACAAAGGTGAACTTCTTGGGGAGAAGCCTGTCGCCAGGGCACAGCCCCGGAAGCAAACGGTTTTTTGGGCATGAAAACCCCCTAAAATGCATACACTGAGTATAAATTTTATTAGTTTAACTTCAGAAATGCACTGCATATGCTAGGCAAAAAAGGCAACTTTGGCATCTTGGAGGAGGCCATGGCCCCTTTGCCCCCCCTAAATCCGCCTATGGCTAGCAGACATACCACCGCCCCAATCAGCCACACTAAACCTTCACCCCATAAGCCATAGATGTTAAACATTCATTTGCAAATTTAAAAATAAGCATTAAAACATGTTTTTCTTATACTTTTATAAAAAACATTATAAAAAACATTAAAATGTGTGAACAACTTGCCCAGAGTTGTGACTTGGTAGTGCACCAACTGGGAATTGAACCGTAGACCTTTCGGTCTTGTACCCAACACCCTAACCCCTGAGCCACCAAACCACCTGTGTCTGTAATATACTTAAAATATGTTTATTTGGCAGATCCATAGGGGTGATCACCCACATTTCCCAGTTACTGTAATAACAAAAATGTACAAAATGGTGACCAAAATGACAGGGTTGATGCCATTTAAATCATTGATTTAAATCGATTTAAATGATGATTTAAATCAACAATAAAAATCACAATTTAAATCACTGTATATAAAACTACAAATTTTTGTGTAAATGTGATGGCTATTTTCAGTTTGCAATCTATTATTGGTATTTAGTGCACTGTAGTGCTTGTTAGCTCAATTTATTTTGTTGACTACATTAATATTTGGTTATATCTGAGCTTGTAAGTTAGCTTAACCTGATACACTTTACCAAAGTTAGCATCACCAATTACTTGACCTTGACTCTTGTTAATCGCTCATGTAGTTACATTCAGCAATCAGCATGCTTACAGGTATTAGAAATGTTACAGCCTTCATCGTTGTCTACTAATTGCCTTAAAAAGTCCGACAAATTGCAGCTGGCCCCATAAATATTCATAAACATTAGAATGCATCACCAGGTCAAAATTGTAAATTGTTCTTTGCCACGCTGCAACGCATATAATTTTTTAAAAAAAGAAACTCTAATCAAGGCCAATTACTGTCATCCACAAACTAATAGATAAAGGTAACACATTGGTTAACACAGACAGCATAAAATGGTGTAAAATCTAATAAAAATAAAAAAAAATAATTTATATAAAAAAATCTGATTTTAATCAAAAAAATCGATGCTTTCGATTTTTGTTAAAAAAATCGCGATTTTTATCAAGCCTGCAGAATGATCAACCTTTTCTGCATTCTGCATGCAACGTGCAGTTTCTTTCCGGGTAGGGCACACACCCCACAGATCCCACTCGTAGTGGACTCTGGAGAAAGAATACCCCCTTTTCACATCTAGATTTTGGCAATTTAGTCCTCGTGCCTTTGGTAGTTGGTCTGTTCACCCACATCAAATACCTCTGGATCAGCCACTGCTTACAAGCTAATGTTTGCAATATCGTAAACAAACAGAGATAAAATCACATGAAGTAACAATGACAATACAAAACATGCTGCTTTAATTGCCATAGTTAAGTTGAAGTTAAAAACGAACTTATAAAGCGCCATAAAACTAAACGTGTGTAAAGATACAGAGGTGCTGGCTACGTTACAGTTAGTGCCTAACTCCAATTTACTAAAGAAACAGCAACATGTCATAAGAAAGACAATCCAGTTAACATCATAAGTAATAACAGGCACAAACTGCAAAGTGCAAATAAATCAACAACGAAAGCACAAGTGAGCAATAACACAATAACAAATGCTGTTTGACTAAAGTCGTCGAAATTCATTTATAGGGTGTTTACACGATCGAGCAAATGTCGAGCAAACATCGAGCTGGCTCAAGCAGGCCTATTGGAACCCCGCCCTCTGGCTCAAATGTAGGCCTAGGCTTAGGACCTTAGCCCACAGCTGATCACGTGTTATACAGGAATTCTAATTACAACCCGCCCGCCCTCCTAAGTAGCATGCTAATTACCAGAGAATGTCGAGCTAGCTGCTCGATGTTTGCTCGATCGCGTAAACACCCTATTAATGAGCAACCATTGCACTACATTCACTGCACTACGGTCGTCATAATCTGTCACTATAGCTGCAAAGTAAGCATTAAACCAGCAGAATTACCCTAAAAATTAAACTATCTTGTGTAGTTATAAGTTCATGTTCCATCCATGTGTTTTCAACTTTTCACTGCCAATAATGTGTTCAGCTGCAAGACGGCCTTCTGTCGTTTGATAAACCTACTTGCAACAAAATCGGATATGTATTGAAAGTGGGACTAACATGCAATTAAAAACAATTCATCGCTGCATTAACACACTTAAAAGAACTGGTTGTGGAATACACCACTTTATTACCTTTAACAACTGTGAAATACAGTGTGAATGTAACTCAAACTTTGACAGTGAAAGACGACTAAACATAATCTTTAAAACACTGTGGGCCACTACTTTCTTCACATTGCTATACAAATATTTACACAGGCCTATTGTTAGTGATGGCTATACCAAGGCCAGTCAGTGATGGCTGCCAATGGCAGATGTAGGATTTGCCAGGAGACGAGAGAAAAAGGAAACCATGATGAGCACAAAGCGCAAGATGAAGCCTTCGGGCATATCCCCCATCAGGGCGATGAAGTCCACAGACAAAGCTATGGGTAATGCTGAAAGCTCACAAGAAGACCAACATTTAAAGATTTTAATGAAACAACTTTCTGCAATGTGTATATGGTAGCAATAAGCAGCGGTAGCAACCCCTACTTTTGATCAATAGGTCGACCCATTACCTGGATCCCCCACTGATGGCTGCAGTGACATACAAATGATAAATTTATGCCAGTATGAATCTGTGATATCTATAGCAAACTAGTAAGTTTATTAATGTCACCATTTCCAGTATCTTTGTGTCTTTTCAACATTTTACCATTCCAGGCTAGGACAACTGCTGCTGACAGCAAGCGGCCTTGAGCTCAGCATTCTGATGAGATGCGGTAGCCATCACATCTGCTATTCTACGAGACTGTTCCACAACACATTGCTCAATGTGCTCCAGCAGGCTGTCAGCCTCTCCCGACCAATGTGAAGCTGCTGTCATCAAGTCAAACTCATCAATGGTAGAAGTCTGATCGTCATTATCGGCATCATCTGTGGGTGAAAGTTGCGGCATGAGTTGTCGGAGTTGATTGTTCTGTGTTCGCAGAATGTGTAGAAGTTCATTCAGTTGCTGCTGCTGGTCGGAGAGCATCTCCACATCTCTCACCAGTACCGACTCTAGACTGGAGTCATCCAATGAGGCTGCTAGGACTGAAGCAGAATTGTCATCATCAACAGAACAGGACTGATTGGTATTGGCATCAGGTAGTGATGGTTGTTGACTGGGTTCAGCCTGCCACTCATCATCTATAATCTCAATGTCATTCATCGACACTACCTCATAGTCACTACTGTCATCTGCAGGCTCCAATGAAGCTGACAGAACTGAAATGGAGCTGTCGCTATAGGATGACTGATTGGTATCAGACAGAAACATTGAACACTGTTCAACTTCAGCATGCTGTGCTTGTTCAGTCAGGTAGCGATTGTCCCATCGTTCGCTCAGTTCAATGTTCTGTAACTTCTGGACCTTGTCCACTGACCCCACACCAGGCTGCAGCTGTTTTATTTGTGTTCTATTCAGAACTCCCTTTCTAGCACAGATATCACAGTTCAGCTGATTGTCAAAAGGAAAGTTAAGTGCATTCAACAGCCCAGTCTGTGCATATCTTGACGCTAATGTGCTTATACCCTTGAAGTCCGTCTTTCTAACTGGAACATCTTTCATCTTGCGAAAGTTCACAAGGCATTTGAAAATGCTGTGTAGCACTTTACTGATGTATCTTGGCAAATCAGACGAAGGTGGTGGGATTGAGGAAGAGTTAATAACAGCACAAGATACATCATTAGACGACACAGCTTGCTTAACTTCAATGTTCAAAGCTTGTTCGAGTTGCCGATTATCCAATATCACCATTTCTTCTTTCCCTGTCATCTGGCTGTCTGGCTGAGACTGGTGTTGCGTTGTTTCTGTTCTGAAAACAACTGCATGTCCATCACCGATAACACGTTTGAGCTGATTAAAATCCGGAGAGTGAAAAGCAAGTGAGACTTCACTCTGTGCATATCTTGACTCCACAGTAGTTACATCCTTGAGGTCTGTCTTTCTGATATCCTTGAATAAATGGTGACTTTCAATAACATCATCAAATGCATCTGGCGCTAACTGAGCAAATCTATAAATAGACAAGGGCCGATCGATAGATGGCAATGGCCAGAGTTGTTTCAGCAGTACACCGTGTGAGTGCGGCATGTGCAGAAGTTCCGCCAGTTGTTGATGTGTTGTCTTAGAGCTGACGGCGTTGGGTTCCAATGCAGCAGCAGCCAACTCAGCAAAGTTTGGAGCAGGCAAGATCTGATCAGCAGCTGGCAACGGCCAAAGTTGTTTCAAGCGCAAATTCTGTGCTTCTGGGAGGATATGTACAAGTTCGCTTGGCTGCTGCTGGTAGCGGTCCTTCGTTGTTTTATGCTTCCTCAGCACTGACTTGATATCCGCCATCCATCCGCGTCTCCTTAGTGACATCTCAAACGGTGCTCCCATCCCGGCACATTTCACTAGCGCATACTTAACGCGGACGTCTGTCCCGTGCCGGTACTGTAGTAGCTGTGGGCTGAAAATAACTGCACCATCGCCGCCATTGTCGGCGATTATAACATCACTCAGCCTCTGGTGGTGATCCAGATAGTTTACAGCAGTTGACAGTCCGCTCGGTGAATGCTCTGACTCCACTGCAATCATATCCTCAATGGACGAAACGGCGGATGACATTCTGCAACAGCTTCAAAACAAACTTTCACTATTATATTAAAACTGCGTATTTACTAAAAATCAACAAACAACATCACGTGACCTTAAAGTACGACTCGTCTCAAATCATGAGAAATGAAACCACTCCCCTCCCCGAACTTTAACTTTACTGCGAGAAAAAAAACGACACTTCAATGACATGGTTTTTATAACTAACTTTTTTTTATGAAAACTAAATAATAAAATCACTGTTTTTTAAAATATTGTGTAACTAACCTTATTAGGCTTATAGGGGAATAGAACTTGAAAGACCGAAGTTCTATTCCCCTATTAGTTACACAATATTTTAAAAAACAGTGATTTTATTATTTAGTTTTCATAAAAAGTTAGTTATAAAAACCATGTTATTGAAGTGTCGTTTTTTTCTCGCAGTAAAGTTATTTTTAAACCGGGTCCGAATACCCGGGTAATTGCAGCCGAGCACCCGGTTCCTAAAAGGGGTTATGTTTATTTTAACGGAGCTATAAATATACTTTCATAGTTTACTTTCAGTTTATTATGAAAATATTAGCGGAATCGTATAGTTAGTTGAAAAAGTATTTAAAGTACAAAGGTGTATATGTTGTTCTGCAGCTTTACATATTTTTTCCAATTTTTTTACGATGTGTAATAATGAGTGATAGGTAACGTGTGTCTGAGCGATAATATAGTTACGTCGTGTATATCCCGGTAACCGGAGCCGCAGGGATCCGCTCCCGGCAGCGTATAATATTCGCTGCCAACGCAGTGCGCCTGCCGTGAGGGCATGTCTCTGCGGCGGCCACTCACGCTGTCAACCCTAGCAAAAGCCAGGATATCACGTACACCGTGTATGACCTAAAGGCTTTTACCCGCATCCTTCCACGATCACACTGAATTCATGTACCAATGTTGCACCGTTATTTGGGTGTCCATCTGTTGTCACATAAGTTTGTCAAATACACTACCAAAACTTTACACCTAACACTAACACTAACCTTAACACTAAACCTAACCCTAAACCTAGCCAAACTAGATACGGCTGTCATTATCCACTGGACGGCATTGACGCTAGGCTACCCTAAAAATAACCCTATTTGGATTTGAACCCACAAACTCCAAAACACGAGTCAGTGGCCTAAACCACAGAGCTACGAACTCAATCGATAACCACTTACTACAGCGCCTATATAATACAGTCTGTTACATCACGTGACCGCTTCGACCAATAACAAGTAACTGCCAGGAGCAGATCACTGCAGCTTCCGTCTCGTTACTGGGATGGGATACATTACCATATAGTTTTGTCTGTCTTGTTCTCTCAACGTCAACGGCATGTCGTCACATTGCACTTGGACGTCACTGTCAGGGCTATTCAGGGAATTTCTGGGAATTTTGCAGAAATACTTTTTTGAGGGTTTTCTAAGCATTTTTAGCAAGTGTCTAAGAGAGCCAACAGTCGGTCCTGTAGGCTACGTACTATAGGGCTGACAGTCGGCTCTCTAGTACGCAGCTTAGATGACCGACGGCAGCAGCCACCGGCATTAGGCCTAGGTTAGAAAGGTGGCACTAGTGTTTAGGGTTAGTGTTTACCTTATGATAGATTAGGGTTTATGAGTAGGGTTGGAGTTAGGATTAGTGTTAGAATTATGGTTAGAGTTAGTTATTGCAGTTTATTCAGTTTTTGTTAGCTATTAAATTCTAGTGTGCAAATTTAAGTCGATTTCATACAATTATGTGGCCACAGATGTACACCCAAATTAAGGTTGCAAAATTGGTTATGTATTCGAATGCAGTGCTGCCAGGCTTGACTGGCCGACTGGTATGAAGGCGTGATACCTTGGCGTTGTACCTTGCTAAGGTTGATCTCATCAGTTGCTAGCTGCCGTGATCATGGCCGCCGTTATCATAGCATCGTCCTTCACATAGATTAGAAAGGTGGCGCTAGTGGTTAGGGTTAGTTATTGCAGCTTATTCAGTTTTGTTAGCTATTAAACTTTTTAGTGGTTAGGGTTAGGGTTAGGGTTAGTGTTAGCTATTACATTTTTAGGGTGCAAATTTAAGGATATTTCGTACAATTATGTAGCCATAGATGTACAACCAAATTAAGGTTGCAACTTTGGTTATGAATTCGAACCTAGTGCTGCCAGGCTTGACTGGCCGACTGGTATGAAGGCGATTTTGGGCTACAACACAGATTTTAAGAGTGAATTGCACCAAAATCAACTGAGATAAACATGGAGAAGCTGCGCATGAAATTTTCAGCATTGAACATAGATTTTGACGGTCCACGTCTAGATTTTTTATGTTCAAGGAAGCCTGCACACCCCTGTAGAAGTCATTATTTTACCATTGTTTGGGCTGTCTTTCATGAAAACGGTTGCAGATAGGCATGGGCGTGCTGCCTATCACAACACGCACTAGTGATGAGCTTTTTAGTCATATCAACGTTGATGACTGAAAGATCCTGAACTTCCAAAATAAGGGGTTTTTATTGATTTTTGCGATCTTTGGCTGCAGCGCACACTCCAAGAATGAACTGCAACGAAATGGCTGCAGATAGACTGACAGTTTGCGAACAGGAACTGTTATAGGCTTTCGCACGTTTCATGAGCATTGGCTCAAATTTCTTGTTGTATTCACTTGTTGCATGTAGAATTTAGAAACAGGTTTGTTTATTGCTGTTCTTATTTGTTGCATGTTTGTTTAATGTTCACATGTGTTGTCTGTTTGTTAATGTCTGTAGACATTCTTAGTTGAGCATGGAGGATGAAGACTTTCCTCGTGGTAAAAGGCGTAGACTTACTACGGATACTGACGTGAAAGAAGTCAAAAGTACTGCAGTTGACAAGGAATTATTTTCAGAGGTATTTGGTTATTTTGCTGTATGACCTGTTACCTCAAACGGTACCTCAAATGGAGCCCCGCGAAAATGTTTTTCCGGGCCCCGCTGTGGCTCTTGATGGACCTGTTAATATTGTATGCTACATACCAGGTAATGTATTTTGTGACTTTATAGACTAATTTCAACTTATTCAGTTGATTCAGTAGATTAGTTTGGTGCTATATTTTGCTCGCGTATGTGCTATGATGTTTAGTTGTTTATGTTACGACTGATATGTAGTTACGTATTTTGGTTATACAGGGGGGTCCAAAAAACGGCACAGTTTTTGGCACCATAATTTTGCAACTGTGCATCACAGAGTCATGCATTTTCAGAATGTTTCATGCAAAGACTTTCTTTTGAAACAATCTGCTGAAAACCGCATGACTTTGTGATGTACGGTTGCAAAATTATGGTGCCATAAATTTTGTGCCGTTTTTGCACCACCCTATATAACCAAAATTATTTACGTAACTAACCCTAGCCCTGTACATATATGTCATATAATGTACAGTGTACACTGTGTCTCAATAAAAAACATGTCACTTATTTTTTGAATAGTCCGCGAAACATTGGTCGATTTCGATAATTTTTGGCATGCAACATTATGAAGAAACTTGATGTAAATGACTATAGTTTATCCCACTTCATCTAAATGCTGTTGCTACCCTACTTTTTGAAATGCAGAATTCATATTTTGGCTGTTTGCAACAATAAATACATATTGGGTAGGATTGCATCGGCTCAGAATATCACTGAAGCCACAAAATCATTCTGTTATGTATTTAACATAAATAGTGTCTATTTTTGAAATTGTACATCGTCGAACTGAAGTGATGCATCAACAGTGAGTGAGCCGCTCTGGGTCAGTGGTTATTGAACGTGCAGTTGGCAACTGGTGTCAACATCTACTGCTTGCATTGGTGCTGGAAGAGTACATTTTAAGCACATGCTGTAATAGAAATGATGAGATGTAACACGTATGATTTTTTTAAAAGATAATGACCGTTACTCATTTTTGTTGCTATTTATTTAATCATTTCTGAGCCAATGCGTGCACTGCCTAGTAGGAATTAATTGTTGTAAATGGCCTAATTATGTCTTGCAAATTTCACTAGGTAGTATTAGCAACAGCTTTTAGGTGAAATGGGCTAAACTACAGTATTTCCGTCTAGTTTCTTCTTTATATAGCGTGCTAAAAATTATCAAAATCGGCTTATGCTTCACAGAGTTATTCAAAAAATAAAAGTGGCATGTATTTTTTGAGACACAGTGTTTATAATTGATGCATATAATAATATTCAGGCCCATCGAGAGGGTGGGGTAGGGGGGTTAGCTACCCCAGGCCCCGCGACGTTTGGGGGCCTCGCCGTCGGCCAGAAATATAAAGTACGCCGTAATGTACCATTTTGAAAAAAAATTCAAAAATTTTTTCCCGGGCCCTGCTGTGGCTCTTGACGGGCCTGTTAATATTGTATGCTACATACCAGGTAATGTATTTTGTGACTTTATAGACTAATTTTAACTTATTCAGTTTTTTGTTTGTTGTATGTTTTTTTGCTTGTTTTCTTTTTGATTTATTCCAAAATAATGTCACTTTTAATTGTTTGAGTCGAATCATTTACATTGATCAGTACAGGTTCACTGCGTGATGCTAGTTTGATCTTTGCAGGTGATTCAGCCAGCAAAAGAAAAGAAAAAGTTGCGGAAGCTGAGAAAAGAAACGTTGAGAGATGAAGAGAAGAAATTTTTTCCGGAGGTCTATTTACTCAGTAATGTGATATTTACATTCAGCTCACACATATTACAATTACATGTTTCTGAATTGTACGGTGCTTTAGTTGAGGTCTGGCACCCGAATAGGCAGCAGCTTTGGTAAGAAAGTGATGACATCATTTTTGACATTTTGTCTGATTTGTCAGCATTAAGTGATGCCACCAGGAGGACACTGGCAGAGGAAACAAGCAAATTGCTGATCATCATCATTTCCCAGTTATCTTCCGCTGTTCACTGACAACTTGTTACGTGTCCTTGTAGTCTTAGGACTTAACGCCACGCTACAGTTTATTCGTTCTTCATCTTTTGTCGGTTCCATGTGTTCACACAACCTTTGCCTCCCGCGGTTCTAGCATTGCAGCCCCCACAGTTTGGAACTCACTACCCTCTAGCATCCGTAGTTCTACTTCTGCAGACACTTTCCGTCGCTCATTGCTTCCAGTAGGCGTACTGCTCCCCCTAGCGGCTCAGCCAAGTGCCTCAGATTCGGCCACTGGCTGACATTGTGCACTTTAAATATGCACATACTTACTTACTTACTTATCATCATCATCAACTTCTGTGCAAACAAGTTGCTGATGCCTTGTCTCATGCATAGAATTTCACTAGTTTATTTTTGATGCAGGAGTGCTATTAATCTGCTAATACATAAGATTAAGTTGTGATGCTTGTAGAACTACTAAGGATGAAAAAAATTAATAATTAACTTTTTAAAAATTAATTGTCAGTTATCAGTAATCATCATTTTCGATTAGCAGTTATTGTGCAAGAAAGATGAATTTTTTTGTAAACTTTCTAAATTATTTAGCTAACAAATGCACTGAGACAACAGTAGGTGTACATTATCATTAGTAGGGTCTGCCGAGTGGTTGCTTTGTCCAGTCACGTTCTCCAGAGAAGGTTAATATCACGTATCAAATGCTTGTCATTATAATGTATTCTTGTTGATGTCATTTTAATCGCAGATTTAGCAATCATTATAATTTCAGTAATTGTTTTAAATTTTTCAATGATTAATTGTATGATCGGTCATTTGTCAGCGCAGAGTGTAAAGGTAAAGGTAAAGGTAAAGGTCGTCAATTTGTATAGCGCATCATCGCGAGCATGCGCACGCCTCTAATGCGCTTTCGTCACTAACCAGAGCCGCCTGCTACACGGCCACCATGTGCAGCCTGCAGACATAGGCTGGCGCAGCAGCTGGCTTGGCTACCCCAGTCAGCTGTACCAAGGTCTCCATTTTCCGTAACCCATGTAGAATGTAGATGAGTTACTACTCATTTTACTGTCCCACGGAGGGTAGAAGGCTGAGTCGACCTAGCTGGCAGGCTTCGCACCGAGATGGTTTACCTGCCCGCAGGCAGTCACCGATTGCAGTACTAACCGGGCCTGGCGTAGAGTAACTTCGTTTCAGCCGAAATGAGTTACCAACTATGCCACGCCACCAGTTACCAGTGTGTGTAGATATTAGCATTGTCTGTTTGTGACGTGCATGCAGCTGGCGGTGAGCGGAATGCTGGTGCTCGGGTGTGTGGTTGAAGTCCGTGACTTTGAGCTGATCGTTGCTCTGCCCAATGGTCTCCGCGGCTCAGTTGCTATCACTGACATCAGCGATGCGTACACGGTGCTGCTACAGCAGCTGGCCAGCTCTGACATCGGCACCACCGACGATGTTAGTGGAAGCTTTTTTACTTACAGTACGCGTTCCGTACGGATTCGGGAAAGTCGTGGAATCTGAAACTCGAATTTTGCAGGCACGTTATGTCATGGAATCAGGCATATTTGCTGCGGAGTTGTGGAAAATAAACCGAATCGTTGCCATATTTTTTTTGGAACTGTGTACAGTTTGGATGCATTCAACCTTTTCATACAATATCATTTTCTACTTAGTGACTTACCATTCACCAGGTGGTGCACTTCTGCAAGGGTGCGACGAAACACCGCACCTGCCTCACCGACCGCACCGGCAGGAAATTACCGCACCGGCGCCTAAAACGACCACTAACCTTAACCCTAAGACAGCGTCCAATTGTCTGCAGCTGCGGCCATGCTCGAAGTAGTCGTTTTAGGCGCCGGTGTGGTGATATGATGCCGGTGTGATAGGAATTGCTGCCGGTGTGGTCGGTGAGGCCGGTGCGGTGTTTCGTCACACTACTTTTGCAAGGTTAACTATATAATCAGTTTATGTATTCTTTTTATTTACAGTTGTCAGTTGAACGGTTAGCTTTACATACGCAGATAATTGATTTAGTAAATGTGTATAAAAATCCAACCTCTTCGATATCCACTGGATTAAACAGTTTTGGAAAGACATGGAAAATGGACTGAGTGGTTTTGAGAAGTCGCGGAAAACCACTTTCAGTGATTACATGCCTGCTAAATTTAAAGGTCCATGGCCACAGTCAAACTCACTCACGCAATTTATGTAGATTTATATCAGACATTTAACGTCGCATATATAATATGTCAATTTGAGCTTCATAAATATATTAGATAATGTGTGATTTTAAACAAAATGCAGCATTACGCTACGTTATGCTGAAAATTTCAGTCAGGCTGTCTCAACTGGTGACGTCATCGGCCTAGCTCATAGACATCATGAATGTTAATGTCATAGCTGGTGACGTCATCAGGTAAGGCTAATTCGTTAATATTCATGATGTCGATGGGCTAGGCTTATGACATCACTGGTTGTGCCACCTAGCCAACATGGCGTCGCTTTTTTTATGTGACGTCTGTAAATTATCGATTTCAAATGTAAGTTTCTCCATTTTGCCAAAACGCTGGCTGCTGACATTACTGTCAAAATTATCAGAAAATTATGTACTTCTAGGAAAGTGGATAAAATATATATGTTAATTTTGGTGTCCATGGGCCTTTAACTAAACTGCATCTGGCTGTTTTTTTAGCAAGAATGGTACAGAAAATATAGAGACTACAATCAGAATGTCAGCAGTGAAAATGACAGTGATAGGCTAATTTTAAAGTAAACAAGAAATTTGAGCTAATGCTCACGGGATGCACGAAAGCCTCTAGCAGTTCCTGTTTGCAAACTGTCAGTCTATCTCCAGCCATTTCGTTGCGACTTTTACGGGGGTATCGCTCTTTGATGCCCTCGTGTGCAGGTTTCCTTAAACCTAGAAAATCGATACTTGGACCGTCAAATCGACGTTCAATGCTGAAAATTTCTTACGCAACTTGTCCATGTCTATTTCAATTGGTTTCGGTGCAATTCGCTCTTGCAATGTGCCTCACAGCCCGAAATCGCCAAAAAATCCGTAAAACCCCCTATTTTGGCGTTCAAGGTCATTGAATTGGGCGCCAATCGAGAGCCAGTGTGCGACTTCTTATTAGTGATTAATAGTAACCTAGGCCCTATCTCGCACCATTACTGAGATACAGCGACTTATTGGCTAAAAATCGCAAATTTTGCCCACCCCTCTCTCATTTAGCGCCCTCGTTCGGGGTGACCCCCTTCGAATTTATGAAAAAGCTTTATGATTCTTGAAACTAGAGTCTTCCAGGCAACCGACGATGAAGATTTGATGATCCTAGCTTGCACCATTTTTGCCTGACGGACGGACGGACGGACAGAATTGCGATGGCTAAGACGTGCTGAAAGCAGTAGCTGCTTTCGCGCGTAAAAAGGTACAGGTACTTTTTATAGCACTTCTTACATGAAATGGACTCAGGAGCAGAAGCGCTTTACAATCTTGGAAGTGTTAACTGATTGGCATGAGCTAATGATACCACAGCACACTATGCGGCCATCCATTGCCCACATTAGAATACAATTTGGATTTGCGGTTTGCAGTTAGCAGACATACCACTGCCCCACTGCCCCAATCAGCCACACCAGGCCTTCACCCCGTAGCCCGTAAGCTACTACTCAGTTTTCATCCCGTGGAGGGTAGGAGGCTGAGTTGGACTGAGCGCATAGTAGCTTAGCAACTTGCTCAAGGTTGCTTGCAAATGACGGCAGTGAGAATCGAACCGCAACCTGAACGTTACGAGTCGACACTAACCACCAGCGCCTCAGATTCAGTGAGTTTCTCGCTGACATTGTGCGCTTTATAAATTAAATTTACTTACTTACTTACTTACTAGACCACTTGCAGTCTGAATGCAGTGCTTGCGACCAGATTGGATAAAGTAATCAATGACTGTTACTGCTATTTGTTTTTTTTAGTCACTCTGTCGTCACTGTTTTGATGCTACTGAATCGGCAGCATAAGAATGCCCAGTGTACAACAGTTCTGCTGTTTGTTTACTTTTGGTATCGGAGTAATCTAACCTGACATCATTCCGGAGAAAGCGGCTTATTATTTACAAATCTTTAACATGTGTGAAGTGAAAATCTGTTGTTGTTTGTTCACTGCCGGTGATTGCATCTTATAATTTAAATACAAGCTTCTGAAATATTACTTATCTTGTGTCATTATCTGATGACATTTTGGCCTAGAATTTTTAGTACTTGAATGTTATTGCTTGGGTGACGCTGAAATGGTTTTTCGTTAAATCCCACTAGTTCGCCATGGTTAAAGGTCCGAATATAGCTCTTAATGAGCGAACCCATCTCAGAGCTACGGAGCGTCACTTGTCATATGGGATCACACAGTGTTACCTGCCACCCGACACAGGTGAACGCGCCCTGCCTTACTAGTAGTAGAATTCTGTTTTTTATTGAATGATATTGCCTGTTGGTTAAAATGTTGATGAATGATGATGATGATGATGATGCGTGCAGAGTGTGGCCAGCCTGAGCCAGTTGTTTCACGTCGGCAAACTGGTTCGCTGTAGAATCGTCAGCATCGCGAGCAAAGGCTCGAAGAAGGTCGTCATGCTGACAATCAATCCGAAAGACGTCAACAAAGATGTGAAGCCGTTGAAGTCAGGAATGGTAAGTCATAGTGGAATCTTGACTCACTGTGCAGCTCGTTTGTTTTTTGCTCGTTATCGATGTCACGATAATGTTGCTATTTATTAAATTGCCACATCATCAGTAGTAATGGCATGCGTAGTAAGTAAGTAGTAAGTAAAGTAATGATGTTTCATACATAATTCAGCACTTTGTAATCATTTGTTGCATTTTGTTTGTTAATGTCTGATGCCGTATGTGTACTTTAAAGCATCATCTCACTGAAATAATGACCGCAGTAATCACTGACAAACATGGTCTAAGATAAAACTTAAAGATGTGTTCAGATTTAAAAAAAACCCTAAATTACATATAAAACACTTGATGAAACAGTAATGTTTTAGGTTCCATCTAAAAGCTGCAGTATTAGATAATTGTTGAAGCGATGTCGTCAAAATGTCGTTGCAGCCAGTGTGACATATGCAAATGCTTGTTGTCTGGACTTGGTAGTCAAGCGCGTCATTGCTCAGAATGGAGACATGTGTTTAATAGCTGCAGGCTGTGTGAGTAGTTTGTTCATCCAATGTCGTTGCAGGTGTTAACAGGTTGCATATCGAGCTGTGAAGACCACGGCTACATCGTTGACATCGGCATGAAAGGGGTCAGTGCCTTTCTAAAGCATTCAGAAGCCGAGAAGTACACCAGCGCATATGGAGAAGGTTTGCTTGACGATAAAGCGTAACAATTCGTCAGATTAGAAGCTTCCTATATTAGCGATTCGTTTTTCTTTCAGCAGTTGCTGTTGTCTTCTTCAGAACAATTTCTGTATTTTGCTGGATGTTGCCGTGATAAACAGTCCTTAGTTACTGCTTTAGCATCGAAGCTTATTCAAAGGCTTTTTTCGTATTTATCCCATGTTGCAGTTTTTAATTGGTGGTCAGAATTTTTTGCTGATGTAGATACTTGTGACTAAACAAATACTAGAAATTTGGGGCAAAGCCCAACGTGAGTCTGCCCGGCGCCCTAAGTCCGATTGGGGGACAACTTAGAACGCTCACATTCCTCTCGTAGCAAAATCACGTGGCCCGAACTTCAACGCAGAATGCGCAGTGTCGACTTAGGGTAGGTAGACATTAGCCAACTAACCGTTGTCATTCGTGGACCAAAGTTCACCAAATTTCTTTTTTTCAACGCGGTAGGGATGGTAGTTGATAACGTCATTTACCGCTTGTCGATATCTCCATCCATTCCAGAGATATTAGCGCTCAAAGTTGAAAGTTGTCCTAAATTGCGCCAAATTTTCGACATTATTCGCTACCCCAAATTTCAAAGAGGTGGTGCCCTCCAAAATTTGTATGCACGTTATCAGCCCCACTTAGCACTACATCACGTGGCAAAGTTTCATTAGGCTACTCCATTTGGCTTTAAAGTTATAGCACTTTTGGCTAATGTGGTACAATTAAGGCCAATTTTGGACCCCCCCTTTGAAAAAAATTGTAAGGGGGACCCAGGTCCCCGGTGGGGAGAGTGCTAGCAAGGCTTGGTTATTCTATGGCGCGTGTAAAAATTTGGGGGCGCAGCACCCCCTAGGTGTCGAAATATGAGTTTTCAAAAAAGTCTATTTGGGCGGGTACGATTTTACCGCTTAATCTCCGTGATTAGTGGACCAATGTTCACCGAACTTTATCACCCATTGTGGGAGGAATTGCGGTACAAAACATTTTAGTCCATTTTGGAATATCTTTATCCATTTCGGAGATATTTGCCGTCGAACTGCAAAGTCGTCCGAAATCGGGCCAAATTTTGCATGTTTTTGGCCCCTAAAATTTTTTGGGGAGGGCCCCCCCAAAAAAATTTTGGACCGGCATTATAAACTTCGGCCTAGTTCTGACCACCATGCAAAATTTCGCGCCGATCGGCCGACGCATCTCGGAGATCCTATGATTGGATCTCCGAGATGCGTCGGCC
>Ga0209367_1000815_pt1 | contig 34905 bp, 18 predicted proteins | sample WorMetLIZISLAND2_FD_187412 | JGI IMG/M metagenome (GOLD analysis project Ga0209367, IMG submission 187412) | Marine gutless worms symbiont microbial communities from Max Planck institute for Marine Microbiology, Germany - Olavius geniculatus... ... | reverse complement strand
CGTTCAAGGTCATTCAAGGTCATTAAATTCGGCGTCAATCGAGAGCCAGTGTACGACTTCCTATTAGTGATTAATAGTAACCTAGGCTCTATCTCGCACCGTTACTGAGATACAGCGACTTATTGGCCAAAAATCGCAAATTTTGCCCACCTCCCTCTCATTTAGCGCCCTCGTTCTGGGTGACCCCCTTTGAATTTGTGGAAAAGTTTTACGGTTCCTGAAACTAGAGTCTTCCGGGCAGCCGACGGTAAAAATTTGGTAATCCTAGCTTGCATCGTTTTGGACTGATCCACCCGTGTGACAGACGGACGAACAGACAGACGGACAGAATTGCGATGGCTAAGACGCGCTGAAAGCAGTAGCTGCTTTCGCGCGTAAAAATAGTTGGTTCGGGCGCTGATATGACGCCACGCCTAATGCCAAACGATTTTGCCGTTATTTTTGGGTGTAGTACAGGACGCAGTCGAGTCATGCTCAGCTCAAAGGCGTGTACTCAGCGACGATACTGAATTGAACTGAACTGACATGGTTTAGTTTTTGACGAATTGATCAATGGGCAAGCAGTAATGCATTACATACAGTAGGCACGGTCTAACGGGGTCAGTAACTTACGTGATTACGTTCAAGAATGATCAAGGTTCGCCCTGCTTGCCAATTGATTGGTTCGTCAGAAAATAAACAGTATCAGTTCAATTAAGTTTAGTTCACTTCAGTTACGTCGCTCTGTACGCGTCTTAAAAGTTCAAAAACACTTCTGTGTTGACTAATGTCGTTCAAAATACACAAAGTGAAAGTTATACGGTGCAGTAAATTGCTACATAAACCGATGGGCAGATCTCTTAGAAAACTTCAGCATTTGGGCAGAGCCGCAATATTGCGTTAATTTCAACATCCCGCGCTAACGCAATACGCTTTGAAATCAAATGCTCAGAGGTCAAGATCAAGAGATGCATTTGATGAACGTTAATCCTCAAATACAATAATTATCGTACATGCCACCGATGACTATGAGGCTATACCGGTTGTGTTGTTAATAAGTCAACAAATAAAAACAAAGTAAACTTGCAAAAAGCCTCAATTTACAAGGTGGAACAAAAGTGACACTATTTTGTTATTTCAGCGACAGGCCTAAATGAGTACAAATTAATCTGTGACTGTGAATAATTAATAGCAAACGTTAAAACTGTTTAAACAGCATGTCTATGGTGTTGAAAGGGGTGTCACTTACTGTACCACCCGCCGTGGCGCTCGATCGTGGCACTCGGTATATGGTGTGATAAATATAACGTTACAAAGAAAGTGACGCGCTCCGGTAATGATAAAAACAGACTCCATAATCTACTCGTACTTTGATGCGTAATATGCTTCATTTGCAGCTGAGTCAAAATGAGTACGTTTATTCGCCAACACGGCAGACAAGCAACACACAAAAAAAAACAGTAAACTAAGAAAAAAACACAAGCACACATGCAGTCACCCAGGCATACACAAACACATCAAACAAAAGCAATATAGCACACTAACAATTACTACCGGCTATCGGCTATAGTGGCAAAATGTCTCTCGACACAGCGTTTCACGCAATACACACTATCACTGCTTCCACATCGATATAGAGTCAAAAGTTTTATGTATTCATCACTCAATTTAAAACACTGAAAAACGTTACACAATGATATATTCTTACTATGCTCCATACGACAAAAATATTGTAGTTTCCTCATTGCTAAAATATGTATAAAACCACAAAATAGCAACTAGACCTACATAATTGGCCAATATAAACAATTAAATCAATGTTAATCATGCTATTATCATAAATGCTAAAACAACAATAAAAAGAAACAAAATATGCACGCAAACATTATCATAAATGAGTACGACTAACAACAATGATGCACAAAACAAACTTGGACGTTCAGTTATACAAGCAGGCAGTATCATTTGATTTATGCAATCCAAAACACACAGCAAAAGCACTAAATATAGCAGCTGTCATTTAAAAACATTCGTTCTAAAACGCGTTCATTTGTATTATATCAATTTGTATTATTTGAACAGCCAACAGGAAATAAACGCAGACTTCACACGAAATACCAAGAAAGCACAAACGACAGCATATGTCATGGACGGTGTGCAGTGTATGCAGACAAGAAGCCCAGCTGTCGCTAGGGTGGGCCGACCTTACCGTCTGTATCTGAAAGCCAGCATCCAACTTCCGGTCGCAAAAAGAAAGTGATTTCCCATAGAAACTACAGTCCCATACACACTATGGTGACGTTGCTATATCGAACGCTACAGTCATCACTAGGATATAATACGGTAATTTAACGCACATGTGTGATGGCAAAAGGCATTAAATATTGCGGCCAAACCGCTGCAAATAGAGACATGGTAACTACTGTCAGTTTATAGGAACCCGCCATCGCTCTATTCAACGGTACCATCGCCGAGCCCCTACGACGTAGTGTTTAGCCACAATACATGCGCTAAAGACATGACGACAGACAAACAAAAGACAGACGGACAACACATCGTACCCAAGGCTCGACTTAACGGTTGGCTAATTAGCAAAGAGTTACGTGTCAGACGACAATGACTGGTCTTCCGTATGTTCCTTTGCCTCTTTGCGCTCTGTGATCTGCGCTGCTGACAGCAAAATAGTCGTTGGCGTTCGGTCGATGTAAGCAAAGGCAATGAGTGGCCGACCCAGGGTGAGCGGCAGAGTAGGCCGGTACAGCATACCGCCGCTGATCAGCTCAAACTGCAGGTAGATCTTCAGATCTTCGCGGAGGCGCTGTAAGTTCTCTACGCAAAACACCGTCAATGCGGAGGACTTGTCGAAGCGCGACTCCACCGGTCGCAGAGCTGACGGTATGTTGCTGTTATCAACGCTGACCCCGCTGCAGTCCCAGCCACACGGAAGACACACCGCCACACGGATCTCCATCGCGTTGGACATAACGCGACCGAAACTCACCGAGATCTGTCCGGCAGCCCTGCTGCCGAGCGGTAGGCCTATCTGGAAGCCGGACGGGAGGTGGTGAACGCGATGCCAGAGGAGCGTCTGTGTGTCGATCATCTCGCGGTAGCACTTGGTGTCGAGTGGATCATGCAGTGACCGGTCATAGTCCTCGCAGTTGGTCGTCATTTCGGGGTTCTGGTGGAACACGTCGCGGTACTGCGGTGACGTGCGGTACGGCAGCGCTTTAAACTTATCGAAGAGCGCTCGGTACAGGTCGCCGACCCTGACTCGCTTGTGAATCACGTCCAGCAGGCATTGGCTGAACAGACCGCGTCGGTTCTCGCTGTTCTTACTGCTCTGCTCGAACGCCTGCTGACCTTCGCTCGCCGCGTACAGCGTGATTCGGTTCGGAGCGGAATTCTCAGTTGAGACTTCCCACAATGGTCGAACGTCCCAGTCGCTCTGCATCCTTCTGCGACAGATGTCGAGGCAGAGCATCAGAAGTTTGGGCTTTCTCAGCTGCATCTGTTGCTCCACGGATTCTATGCACATAGACTCCGATGGACTGACGTCCGGAGGGGAATCCAACGGAATCAGATAGTGTTTTCCATTGTTAGCAATAAACCCGTGACCAGCGCAGTAGAATATCGTGTAGACGTCAGGCGATAGGAGTCCACAGAACATGTTGATGGCATCGTGCATTTCTTCCAAGGTCAGATCGAGCAATGATACGACCTTGAACTGCATCTCCTCCAGTACTTTAACAGTCTCGTGAAGATCATTCTTCACTCCTGGCAGTGGTACATCGTGTCTCTTGTATGCCGACACTCCAATCAGCAGTGCCAGCTTGTCAGCAGCTTTGTATACAACATTGCCCTGAGTCACAGACAGCTTTGCGGGTCTACTCAAAACACTCTGATCACGATGGACCCCACTAGACACCAGGCACTGGTATGTTCCCTCACACGTAGAGTCCTCCACTGGAAAACGCAGTTCCGGTCCTGTGGCATTCCTCATGGACTCATTATTGTGAAGCCATTGATACGACAAATCAGAGCCAAATTCAGCCTCCACGACAAAGATGGCGTCACCACCAATTCCAACTGAGAGATCAGCCGGCTCTCGTAACAGCTGAGGTTTTGGAGGGGCTTGTATGTAGGGCTCAGTGGTAACTGATATCATGGCAGAATGACTTCGATCTTCGCCAAATTCATTCATCACAATACAGTAATATTCACCTGCATCGGTAGCACCCACAAATGGTATCTGCATTTGGCAACCAGTTGCAATATGTCTGCCATCTTTGACCCAGTGGTAGCCCAGACCTGATGAGCTTTGTGCGTGGCAAGACAACGCAAGACTATCATTCTGCCGCAGTGTCTGGGAGATTGGATGTTGAGATATTACGGGCACTGATCCATACGCAGCACCAGCTTTCTTCACAGGTGTCGTTTGCTGCGGCTGGAATTCAACAATGCACCAACTCGTAAACTTGACATCTACCGACAGTGTCACGTGGTTGGTATGGTGGATTCGGCAGCTGTACTTGCCAGCTACAGCAGCAGTTACCTCATCAATGCGCAGTCTACCGGTGTTGCTGACTGCCGTCGTGATTCTTGTTTGCTCTTTGAACCATTCGTACACCGGATATGGAAAACCGGTCGCTTCGCAGTTCAGCTCCAGAGCACGCCCTTCCACCGCAACAAGCAAACTCACCGGCTGCACTGTTATTACTAAGTCTTCCGGCAACTTAAGGTACTTCAACGGTCTCTCGATTCGCAGGGCGTGCAGAAAACTCGCCAGCGTTTCGCCATTCATGTTACGTTGCAATCCCCACACATGAAGCAGGCTTTTCGATGGGCTGGCGTTGATGTCACAGTAAATGACTCGGGCACATTGCTCCACGTCCAAAGCTGTCAGCGCATACCGGCTGTCGTCAGCCAGCGAGACCACTTCTCGCCATGTTGAACCGCTATCAAGGCTTTCGCATATCACGCGAAACACGTCACCGGGCAGTACACTCAGATTCGATCGCCGCCATTCATTAATACGCGCTTCGTCGAAAGTGTTTTGTAACACACCGTGTCGGACTAACGACATTTTAATTGAACTTTAACGGACAAAGTTACTGCTAACCAAAACAACAACCTAATGCGGAAGTAGGCCAACTGAGTTTCACTTATGGCTGGGAATTCCGCTCAGAGTTCAGAGAATGGCTATTGATACGGCAGCGGTAAAAATAGCACGAAATAATGCCTAACGTAACGTGCTAAGACAAACCGCCAAGGAGAAACTGTCCAATATGCGGATTTGCAGAAAAATCTCAAATTAGACTTATGCAGCTGAGTATGACAGATAAAACTTAAAAGAAAGTACGACTGAAAATAATCTTGCAAAAAATCTAACTTAATTATTTGTTTTTGCATTACAAATTTAGGCCAAAGCAGTCACTCTCTGTCAGGTTCACGGCTTCATGCTTTCTATAACTTTTCAGCTCAGCTTCAAATTAGATGCCAATGTACACGCGCATAGCCACAACACTTTCTGTCTCCTATACCTTACCTCCGGAGTGGGCAGGCTCTTACACCTGCCCAGCGCTGAGGCCGTATCAGTTCGGCCCAATGCGCGAACCCGAATGTAACCACAAGGTTACAGGTAACGGCTATAAAGCCATGGATGGCTGTGAAGCCGTAAATAAACGGCTGTGAAGCCGTAGCCAGCTGTGAAGCCGAAACCAGCACAAAAGCTCTGGTAACGTGTAGCAAATCTGCTCTCACGGGTTTGGTCAGCTCTTAGTTAGCTCCTACCCTCCAGATTTCAGAAATCTTTCGGGTCATCGGTGCAAAGCCCCACCACCATGACAAGGTGGCTGACCACAGTGGGGGACACTTTCTGTGTCTTCGTCCATACTTATTTTTTGGTGAAGTTGATGCCTTGTGTCATATATGTTTGGTTACTTCAAAAGCAATAGCATGAATAATTAGAGTCACATATTGTAATTGTGTTGTTTAGCATACCTTTTTTTTACAAATTTTCAGTGCTTTATTGTAAGCATTGTGTGTCCTATATAATTGTGTTAAATAAACTGCTTACTTACTTAACTTACTCATTTCATATCACTAACATTGACGATCCAGTCGCTCTGTGGGCCTACTATTTGAAAATTGAAATGTAAGAGTAATGCCCAAATTACGATAACTATAAAATGAATGAACTGACAGAGTTCACCAAAAAGTTAATTGCATTACAGTACATTACTATACCTTGAAGTCTGCTACTCGGTAGTTGCAGAAAATATGTATTAAAAAGTGTCGAATGAGAATGCTACTAAAATTTACAAAATGAGACATTCATTGCGAGTCAACTGAACCAAATCAAGGGAACACAGAATATAATTAAAGGCACTTTAAAAAATCATTCTAATGCTTGCTGCTAAATTTACTGCAAAAATTTCTGTTCAATTAGTAATTAAAAAAAACCACATAGCAGAAACAAACCACTGTACCAAAAAATAAACAATTTAGAATACAATGGACATCGAGTTAGAATGCAATAAATAAAAGGTCATACTTCTGCAATCTAATCCAACATGGCCACAGAGTAGGATAAAAAAGTTCCCCGAGTTTTCCAGGTTTTTTTCCAGAACAAAAAGCTTACTTTTCCATAGGTTCTCACAATACAAAGTACAGGGTGTGTCAAAACATGACCCAACTTGTTTTTGTCAGAACTTTGTCAAATCTCCACCAAATTTGATAATTTTTGGCACACAGATAGCCAAGACGATAAAAATATGTAAGGTACACTCACTGTCCACCTCACTTAGTTTATGTCAACGCACTACCGTGTAAAACGCAGATGCTCCAAATTGTTTGCAGCAGTAACACTGTTTCAAAAGTACAATTTACAGGGAAAAAACTAAAATCGTAAATCCTTGAAGACCCTTCCAGCCCCCTGCTCTAAATGACGCTCCTGCATCACGTCTAAGCCATTGTGTACACTTTAGACATAAATTCTGAAAATTTTGAAAAGAAGTTGTTATAAAAACTTACAATTCTGTTGAATAAATCACATTTTAGTTTATTGTGTGCTTGATAAGTCTTTAGAACTTTTACGGAGACAAAAAATGAGCATTATGCAACAATTTGGAGCATCTGCATTTTACACGGTAGTGCATTGACATAAACTAAATGAGGTGGACAGTGAGTGTACCTTACATATTTTTATCGTCTTGGCTATCTGTATGCCAAAAATTACCAAATTTGGTGGAGATTTGACCAAGATCTGACAAAAACAAGTTGGGTCATTTTTTGGCACACCCTGTAGTTGTAATAATAGCAACTGATTGCACCACTGTAAGCTTTCCCTATGGCATACAAGATGCAGTCCTCTACTTACACGTATTTGGAGCACTTTGAACCCCAGAAACCGCATACGGCAATGCTATTTTTTTGCTACATTTTTTCCCAAGGTTGCTCAAAATTCCAATAATTCCCAGACTTTTCCAGGTTCAAATAATTCCGAGTATTCCTAGTTTTCCAAGTTTGTGGCCAGCCTGTAATCTTGAGTAACAAATTATTTCCAGTATTTAAGAAAACCAGCATAAAATTTTCTATCCAAAAAATGATCATACACTAAGAGTGACCTATGCTTGCTAACAATAACTAGGATCAGCAGTCACATATAAACTGTATAGCTGCAGTGTTCAACTGAATGCACCATCTTACTAATTTACTGCCTAGAAACTAAACTCCATGTTAGTTGTGCCTATGTTTCAGCAGTGTCATGAGTTGAAATAGTAAGCAAGGCAGGAAGTTGCAATTTCCCCGACAGACACTGCAAATTACCCACAGAGGACATTATGAGTCCTCAAAATTTCAATTCTGCTCTAAAATTTTCCCCAAAATGTGGGTTTCAGATTGTGGATATCAGGATGAAAACTTTCAGAAAACCAAAAATTTACAGGAAAGCAAATGCCCTCGCTATCCCCCTACCAAGATGTCACTGCTACATACAGAAAATACAAAAAGTTTGCTATTATTACTATTATCACTACCATTATTTACAAGAGCCAGATAATAGTTCAGCAGTGTGTCCAGAACATATAACATCTGTGGCAGCATCAACAGTGCTGTTGTTTGGCTCAAGCACAAAATAAACTAATGACACTGAAAAAACTGGCTGTAAATCTCGAAAAGAGGCAGGATGACTCGAACTGCATGCATCACAATGTCATAATTTCTTCTAACTTGAAAACTAAAAGACGTAGAAAATCCACAATTGTTGCGAACGTTCCCCAGGCAGGAGTAACCAATGTATCAATTTTCAGTTCAAAAAGGTAAAAAAATCAAGATTAAGGCTGCACAACTCTGATGGCATTGAGCCAACATGTAGACATATACCAGACAGCACAGAGCAGCACAGTCAACAGGACAACAAAACATGTACACATTAAACAGGGTTGCAGAACAATTCAAGTTTGTTTCTTAAAAAAGTCCAACACAGTGGGTTTTATAGGTTTTTTCACTAAAACCATTTGTTGTAAATAAACCCAACTTCATGGATTTTAGGATTTCTATGGATTTTCAGTTGGCTAATTCAAATGAGTGTCTGTTTGCTCCCTACACATAAAATATACCAACATTTGCAAATTCTTAGGTCTAAATATTTTCAAAACTTAACCATAATAAAATATGTCATTATTAACGGATCAAGAAACTAAAATCGGATTAAGTCTGGGGTGGGTTTTTAGCAGGTATTATAGATGTGCATACCCAAAAACCCAATGGATTTTTGGGAGCATCTGCCCCGGTCTCTCGTTAATGTAGTCTCTAATGCTCACTCAAAATCAGCCATGTAAAAGTGATTCAACTTGTTGACAGTCCAACTGTCTTCTTTGCCCTTTGTGTATTCACGAATAAACCTGAAGCACATCGACAAACGACATCATTCACCAACAATGAGAAAAACATAGAACAAAAGAAAAGCTGCATTAAGGCCGCGTTCACATAGACACCAGTAAGTATGAGTCTGGGTACCCGTATACAGATTCCAGTAAACACGAGTCTCATGTATTTCAATGGCAGCCCTTCACATTGATACGAATATGGGTTACCAGTGAAGTAAACGACATGTAAACAGCATATATTTAATTTATACAAGCTATAACACATAATGACATCAGAACTTATGCCAATGTTGAATTGTTCACTGCTTGCAATGTGCAATTAGTAAAATTATTAACGATGTAGTGAAATATTGTTGCAATATTCGCAAAGCATTCCTTCGTAAACCGAAACTCATACCTGTACTCGTGTCTACGTGAACGCGGCCCAAGGTAGGCAATGCATACTCGGTATAGACTTCATCACAAATGCTCAAAAGTTGTCACTGAAATCATCACTTATTATGCTACAAGTGCATTTCACTAATCTAACCTACTTCAGCTTTCATTCTACGAGCTAATGTTCCTAAGTTTCCACTGATACCCCTGAACTGCATCTGCTTCTGATTCTGGTTAGGTTATGTTTTGGTCAGTCCTTTTGTGTGCAAAAATAACTCAAAAATAGATTTAAATAACGTCTTTTAAGTGGAGGTTGACGAAAATCCAAGAAGGAAGCGACCAGTCTTTGGTACTAGTAATAATTCAGACTCTATGAAGTGAATTCAGGATCATCCAGATTCTTTATCATTAAAAGAAAGACATAAAATGAGACTGTGTTGTTTCCCAGGTGGCAGCACCATTCTCTGCAGAGGTTTGAGAGATCTAGTCACTTCTCAAGTTCTCAATACAATTGTTTCCACTCATCTCTAGATACTCAGTCAGTAGCAAGCTAATCCTGTGCACAGACATACAGTGCAGCAAACAATAAGCCTACCGATAATTGCAAATGTAGGTTGCTTCACGATTCAAATGCTGCAGGTAGTGACCCCCATATTTCGTTTTAGCACTACTTAAACCATGAAGACCTTGAAACACCGTTGTTATCTCTATGAATCGTCGCTCTGTTAAGCACAATACATTATACGTTAATGTTAGAGTGCATTATATGACACTGCACTACCCGGTAGTTTAATTCTAACAGACAGGTGTAGTAGCTTGACAATACAATACCAAGTATAACAAAGATGACAAAGATTTGTTCACTTTAAAATAATGCACCAGAAGCCAGCAGTAGCACTATTAATTTAGTTGCTAATAATAATAAAGGTAAAGGTAAAGGTCGTCAATTTGTATAGCGCATCGTCGCAAACCCGCCTCTAATGCACTTTCATCACTAACCAGAGCCGCCTGCCGCACAGCCTGCAGACACAGGCTGGCACAGCGGCTGGCTAGGCAACCCCAGTCAGCTGTACCAAGGTCCCCACCTTCCGTAACCATGTAAATGAGTTACTACTCATTTTGCCGTCCCACGGAGGGTAGAAGGCTGAGTCGACATAGCTGGCAGGCTTTGCACCGAGATGGTTTACCTGCACGCAGGCAGTCACCCATCGCAGTACTAACCGGGCCCGGCGTAGAGTAACTTCGTTTCAACCGAAACGCGTTACTAACTACGCCACGCCACCAACCAATAATATACAAATCTTGCCTTGCTTATAACAAATTTGACCTGATACAACATAAATGCTGAAGATTTCATACAACACTAGAGAACCATTTAAGAGATGTCAATCACAGCAGCAAATTCTTTTGCCATTCGCTGTACCATGTAAACCGGGGTTAGTAAAAAATTTCTTTTAAAATTGGCAGAGGTTAGAAGTCTCTGAGTGCTTTTTCATTAGCTGAGTTATTATTGATATATTATCATTCAGCATACCAGCTGTGTTACAAGTTAAGTAATAATCATAAGCGGAACGTACGTGTGTCATCATCAAAGATCATTCCAATCTCATAGATGAAACGTAGAAAGATGTCATTTGAGTTGACTGCAATGAACTTGCGCTGCGTGTCAGTTAGGTTCTGATAATTACGACTCAGCTCCTGCACTGCCTGAATGCATCATCGTAATTATAAAAGTTTATTTAACAGAGTGATTTCAGAATATTTAACAATTTAGTACTATATCCCTAAAATAAAACTCAGTGCTCTGGGGTCGATACCGATCTTTATCAGAAATCACATAAATGATAACCACAATACTGCTGCATTGCGCGTCTATGCAGTGCTCACCTAAAAACTCCCGTATTCAACAGCGCTCTCTCACAGCTCTGTATCTGTAAGGCAGTGCTCATCTCCGTTTCAAGGCCCTGAGCCAGCAGTGAGCCACAGCTCAGTTACATGGGCGGTAGGTCAGACCGCTCCCATATAGTGCCACTACCTTTCCAATGGTGAGGCCGGTACCAAATTATGCTGCTTGGTGATAAAGGCATGTGTGTGAACAACTTGCCCTAGGTCGATACCTGGCAGTGCACCAAGCTGGAATCGAACCGGAAACCTCAGGGTCACAAGTATGACACACTACCAATACACCACGAAGCCACATCACCTAAGTATACTACCATGTATAAAGCACAAATAACTGTCAAAATAATAAGCAAAACAAGTGTTAGATTATATGATCTGTTATGACATGGTTCATTCACTTTACGATGACAACATTGACAAGAAATTTGAGCTAATGCTCACGAGACGCACGAAAGCCTACAGCAGTTACGGCTCAGTAGTTTAGCTGAAAATTGGGGTGTTCACGCTAAGTTAATACACAAATACCAAATCCTCTATCTGGATCGCATAACGATAGATGCATGGCGCCACCTTGTGAATGATAGAGACTTGTGTCGCAGCCCGAAATCGCCAAAAATCCATAAAACCCCCTATTTTGGCGTTCAAGGTCATTCAAGGTCATTGAATTCGGCGCCAATCGAGAGCCAGTGTATGCCTTCCTATTAGTGATTAGTAGTAACCTAGGCCCTATCTCGCACCGTTACTGAGATACAGTGACTTACTGGCCAAAAATCGCAAACTTTGCCCACCCCCTCTCATTTAGCACCCTCATTTGGGGTGACCCCCTTCAAATGTATGGAAAAGCTTTACATTTCCTAAAACTAGAGTCTTCCAAGCAGCCTAAGGTGAAGATTTGGTGATCCTAGCTTGCATCGTTTTTGACTGATCCCCCTGTGTGACGAACAGACAGACAGAACTGCGATGGCTAAGACGAGCTGAAAGCAGTATGCTTTCGTGCATAAAAACTGATTATACATACGTCATATGTCACAAGTCCTTCAAGCTCGTCAAAACGACCTCGACTGATCAAATCCGAAACGATCGAAACAGCCTGCAAATAATACACTGTGCAAAGTGTGCACTTTGCAATGTCATCTGGTGCACCATAAAGGAAACATTGCAACTCAAGAAATAAGCTTATTCAGTAATAACTCACTTACTGCAGCAGCAGCAGAGATCTTCAACAAATTGCTTCCATGCTGGAGAATTAACAGATACTGATTTTTACTGAATGATAAGCTTTTGTTGGCCCGCTTTTAACTGCTTAAGTCACACTATGAAATGCCACTAAATGCAGCATGTAATGTGTTAATGAAATAGACAAGTTCACAATAACGCCAAAAAATGAATATATAAACTTCAGCTCAAACCATACAAATGTTGAATAACGCATCACCTTTTTTAAAAACTCAAAGTTCAGTGCTAGCGGTAGATCGGCGATCTCGCAATACATGACCTGCCAAATGGCACAGTTCTAATATCTTCGTGAGCGTATCGAAACCCGGTAGTGATTGTAGGTGAAACTCACTCAGATGGCGCAGTCTGCGCCTCTCAGCTGAATTATTTCAATATAGCAAAAACGAAACATGCCAGCACATTGTGCCGCATACAGATGCACGAACAGATATATACCTGGGTTTTCTGTGAAGTATTTGTTATCAGAAATTTTAACTTTTTATTAACATGGATTGTTTGTTCACACATACATAGTTTTCGTCTGCTGATGCGTCTTCACCTACAGCGTGGCGTTTTTCGGCACTGTGCCATTTGTGTCGATTGTGCGCTAGCATATGCAGGTTATGTATTAGTGAGCAGCAAATTACTAGCAGTAGATCGCCACTTCATATCATTACATTTATCATGTTCTTAATGTAAGAATGCAGCCACATTTCTTCAATGCATTGCCAATACTGTGATTATAACTGAAATCATACACTTTTGTTATCAATTACTGTACAATAAACGAAATTTATTCAAAGACACATATTTTAGAACAAAAACAACTTTGGCTGGAGCTGCACTCTGATATAACACTGAATAAGCCTGATTTCAATATGTGATAGTGTCGTGGCATGGTTCATAGGCCTTCTATGTCTACCACAAATATAAGTTCGACCATCTACCAAATAATGCGTCTACCCGATCTACCTCTAGCAATTTTCCAATGCTAACAGCAAGATCGCCAATCTACTGCTAGAATTATTGAAAATCAAAACAACAAAACCCATCATGTCTCCATTTTTGAAAAAAAACATACCGGTTTCAATGATGCAATATAATAAAGTATAAATTATTCTGAACTGCAAAGTACCACTGCCAAAGTATATATCAGCACCAAAAAGTTCAAATCTGGTCCGGAAGACAAATTACCTGTCCAGCCCCAGCCAGGAAACTATGTATGGAAAACTCCTGGTCAAAGCTGATCTTAATAAGTGCTGAAAATATGTAGTTCCTAAGAGTGTTGATGGGATTCGGCCAGCGCAACTTCTTCTTGTAATCCATCAGCTTGATCGAAGGAAATTTGCGTTCACCGCCGCCTCCCGAACTGCCACCATGTTTATTATCCTCATCACCAGATTGTTCACTACTAAACAACATCAAATTCTCGGATGATCGAGTGGACGAGAGTGCGAATGTTGGCATTACGGACGAGCTTCGCGGCAGGCCGTTACGGCCCGTTAGCAGCCAGGGCAGACGACACAATCTTGACCTAAACGCCTGACGTAGCTGCATCTTAGACACAGCGACCAGCACGCGAAGACTCGCGTTTAGTCGACGACCGAGGACTGTGCCAACTAATGACGATGCCATTTTCAACAGCACGATCTGCTTCGTAAATCAGACTCTTATACGACTATACAGTGTAAAACAGAGTGCATTAACAGAAAAGTAACTTATTTTTGGTGCAAAACACGAATCAAAACAACATAGAATAACGATACATTAAAAGCTGCCGGTAAAATAAATAAGTAGAATTAGAGCTGGATCAATTCAGTATTTTAAATTAGGGTATTCGGTATTTTTGCCAGACCGCTAAGCTCGAGCCATCACAAGAATATGTCTGTCTATTGTCTCTCTGTCTGTGAGGCATGCATTGTGGCTAAACGGTACGCAAGTACCGGAAAACTGGCTGAACAAATAAATAAGGTTTACGGCTGCCCGGCCTGCAGTGGTATCAAGTTCGTACGTGCCCCTAAAACTATCCACATTCCTCTAAAATGGGGTAACTGATTGTACCCAAATATTTGCATTGCTAATCTTATGGTTCGCCAATTCATAGCGAGCGACAGCTGTTCGAGCTTCTTGTTTAGCCTACGGGCTACAGCAGTGCTGTGTAGCGCGCCTCTATATGGCACGCTTGTCGTCCGTCTGTGGGTCACAGATGTACCCTGGCTTACGGGTAGGTCTTAGGGAAAACTTTTTACATGGATAATTAGCCATTTGTCAAAGCTCTCTGCATACAAAATTTGGTGGATGCATGTAGTGCAAAAGAAACATTTTCATTTTAGGTTGAATGTATAGCTGGTAGGAAAAATGTGCGTTTTCAATGGAAAACTGGGCATATCTCGGAAACAGCGAAAAATAAAGCCAAAGTATTACAAATACTATTAATCACTAGGGGGCCTAATAGTAAGTGACAAAGGCTACGCCCTTTTAGATGACATGAAATCATTGACTTTGGATGACCTTTTGTGAAAGGAACTGTATAGGCTGTAGCGCGTCTTCCCTAGCGATAGCTGTGCTTTCTTGTTTTAAAGTCGGCACTGGTATATCATTATTTTAAAATATCGCGATATTGGTTCGGTATCGGTAGGCCGCCGGTTGCTGGATAAAATTAATACTAGGCCTACATATACGATTTATGTTTCTTTTGCGTGGCAGTTTTTTTTTGTAACGGTCGTCCTTAGGCCTAGTATAGCTGTTTTTTCTGCATGTACGATTGTAATTATAACTATAAAAGCATACCGTAATAAGTAGATTGCTTAAATCCTCTTCATCAACAATTTTGCAAAATGGCCTTCCTCAACAGCATCTCATATTGTCCGTTTTATCAGAAGCTCTAAAACTGCATGTTATACCGGGTGGCGCAAAAAGCGTCCCGAACATTTGCGTGCATTATTCAGCCGAGTGGTCGAAGTGAATCAGTGCAAAAGTATATATGTAACGATCAAACATCTCCAAATATGTGTAGGAATTTTCGCCCAAAACACTTCTGTATTAGCCGTGATACAAACAAAATAGCGTCACACGCCATAAAGCAATGTTTGCAAGCGTCTCGTCATTTACGTTGCCGCTTGTCGCAGGCTATGCCAAAACATTACAGTATAGGCCAAATCACCAGTCAAATGATCAGCAGAAAATATGCTGAATGAGTCCTCCATTCTCCTTTGCCACTGCTGCTAGACGCTTTTTCCACTGCAATATGGCTTTTCTGATTCTGAATGGCTGATGTCGACATCATGCCATTTGTCTCTGATAACATTCTGAAGATCTTCGAAGTTCGTAAACTGTTTACGCCTTTATTCATAGACAAGTTCTTGCAAGATATCCCTAACTGAATAATGTAGCGGGATTCAAATCTGTTGAACGCGCTGTCCATTCTTGTGAGCTGATGACATCTGGCGTGTTCAATCGTGTTGCGTTGAAGAAAATTTTGAGTTGCTTCGATGCGGTGTGATGGAACGTTGTCTTTACATCCCTAATTATTGGATTTTTAACTTGTCTTACGTCATTCGGCATTCAGTGGTGTCATTAGTGAAGTCACTGAAATTTATAACTGAGTAAGAGTACACATTAGTCTACAAATGCACAAAGGGAAATTCATCTCCATAAAGTACACGCGCCGTTATATTTACGCAAATTTCGGGACGTTTTTAGCGCCACCCGGTATATATAGAGGAAAAGCAAAAAATCAAGAATGAGCTACTTCAATTCTTTTCAGGCTTTAACGCAGCATCCTTTTAGTTAATCCTGAAACGTGGAATGTCACAATACTGCATATCCAGTTCGATCTCAGAATTATGCACACTGACTTGCCAAAGTTTAAGGGTCTATTAATAAGCCTATATCGCTTCAAAAACCGACAACTTTAAGCCTACACTAACGTCAAGTTAGCCACCATGTAGGCCTATATGCCTCGCTTCAACATTATAAAATATGAAATTTTTAACAAACAGATAACGGTTCAACGTCAATTTTAATTCGTTGCTAAAGACTAATATTAATACTTATGTTTAGTCAATAACGAGTGACATATTATTGTGCACAATATAGACCTACGGACTGTACATGATACTACAACAAGAATCAGAGCCGGCGGAAGAGCCCAAAGTACCCCCCCTACCGGGGGGCTCACGTATGCTCAGGGGCCTCATGCTAAGTGTGAAAAAAAAATTTATAGTTTAAAAAATATATTCAAAATATAAAACGAATAGACATGTGGAAAGTTTACAGAAAGTAGACAAGTCTATTACTTTTCATTACTGTACAGTAATCTGTGACGTATTGCGGCCTATAGACGTAATTTAAATAACAATACAAATTATATCAGATTTTTTTGCGTTTCAAATTTTAAAAAAAACGGGCAAATTTGCGACTTTCAGTGAACGTCCAAAAGCCAAAAGTGTTTCAGCTTCAGGAGGCTTCGCCCCCTGACCTCCTGACGAGGGGCTCTGCCCCTGGATCTCGCTGGGAGCTCCGCCCCCAGACCCCTATTATAAGGGCCTCACTGTATTTGGGAGGGGAGCTAGAACTCTCTAACGCCGGCACTGACAAAAATGACAAGCAATGTTCATTCCATTTCGGGCTCTACAGAATTCACTAGGCCACGTTAAAGGTGCGTTCTCACTGCGTTCACTGCGTTAACGCGCGTGGACGATCTCAATTGACTGTTCAGTCAAGCCCTAATTCAAGCGCTACCTCACCCTAGAAGAGCGGATACATTTGAGATCGTCCACGCGCGTAACGCGCGCAGTCAGAACGCACCTTAACGCATGCGAACACACCAAGATCAGACCACATTGCAAGGGGTTTTATCTATGTCCCCCGCAGCTGGAATAAGAAAAAATCATATAAAACAACCAAAAACGTCATCAAGGTTCTCAAGCTGAAAATGCATAAACGGTTTTCCCAAAAGCACGCAGTTGCTTAATCTGCGGGAATGGAGTAAATATCGGCATAGTGAAAAATGACACACTGGTTAGGCTACTCCTGCAAAATGTTCAAACCAATTTTAGTTTTTCTACGCCTTTTATTATCTAGTTAGGTACGGGACGGACAGACGGATGGACTGACTGGCATGCCAACCCGTAATGTGGCACAATAGCACAGCAACATACAATAAACACAGCTGTTGCTAGAGTGGGCCGACCGCACTGCCTATATCCGAAGACCGTTTTGTAAACTGAAACATAAAATGGTGATGTTTGAGCAAAAAAAAGACTGCAAAATGTCAAAGCCGTGGGGCGTTGGGGGCATGGCAGGTTCCCCCTCCTCCTACCACATTAAATATGCAACAAAAACAACTCGGAATGACACTGCAACAAACACATTAGACAAGCAAAACAAACACATAACAATCATTCTGTACAATTAAAATTATGGTAATAATTATTACATTTACAAACAATAAACTACAGCTGGCGTTTTGGCTCTGTGTGCATCAGTCTAAGACACATTCAAAGGCACGTGAAGCACACTTGTAGCAAGCACAGTGCAATATTTCCAAAAAAACATGCACTAAATTCGAAAGATAAAGACAAAAATAAAGCATTAAAACCAACAGTAGGCCTAAGCACAACAGTGGCGTAGCCACGATCTGGATGTAGAGGGATGGGGGCACTTAAAGGGAAGAATGTGTCTCAGAAAAGGGAAAGTGTCCCAGAGGAAGCTGTGCCCACTCCCCGGAAAATTTTTCGTATTTTTTTGTGTGAAAATAAAGTGTTCTAGTGCATTTTGGCACTATCTTCAGTAACTGAGTAGGCTATACACGTCTTTTAAAGGGAGGGGAAGGGAACGTGTCCCCTTTCCTATGGCTACGCCACCGAATCACAATCACCACAACATGTGTCATATACAGTGTACGTGTAACTTTTGGCCATTATGCCAGTTGCAATCCAATACTCTGTACTATGTAGATTAACCCAGTCGTGCTGTTTCGTAAACACAAATAAGATATTTACCTTCGCCAAGGAGGTTATGTTTTTGCCAGAGTTTGTTTGTCTGTCTGTTTCTGTGTTAGCAAGATAACTCAAAAAGTTATTGAACGATCTTTCTGAAATTCTTAGAGAATGTCGGGAATGGCAAAAACTACAAGTGGTTCAATTTTGGGGGTGATCCGGAAGGAATCCTGGATTCTGGATCATTTTAAAATTTTCGTTAACATTACTTTCAATGGGGCATATGGAAAACCGCTGCCAAACCGAATATGGTGCTGCCACCTGGCCAACAACATGGCGTTGGCGGAGGTCTGCGGTCTCTGACTGCTTTTATAGTTAAGTATATTATATGCAAAATTTTTGAGAACTCCGTCATAATGTTTAATGACAGACAGAAAGAGAGAAAGTGAGAAAGAGAAGAAAAACGAACAAGCAAACAAGCACACAAACCACCAAGACTAAATTAGGATAACTGCTTTGGCAGAGCAAAAATGCAGAAATAAGCTAAATAAGCAAGCTTAAATAGGCAAGCTTGGTGAATATCAAATTAAATTTACTCAGTAAGCTGAAAATTCGCGCACGCGCTCATGACCAATCGTATGATATTTATTGCATAAGTTCGACGGACGAACTGTACGGTACCCTACTGGTGACAGCAGCAAACTACTAACTCAAACCGCATAATGCAGACAAACCAAAGTTAATACGTGTACTTCACTATAGCAAAAACGAGCAAAGATACCAGCACGCCTCGTGCTGACACGTATGCGGCCGCCCGTCTAGTGGCCGAGAATCGGCGTGCGATCCGCCAGCCGTAAGTAGTCCTAAACATTTACCCGAGCTATAGCTGTGTCACTTTCTGAAAGTTTTTCACGTCTTAATGACCTTGACCTTTGACATTTTTGGGTGAAAACTGACACACTGCCCTCCTGCCCTGTCGAATGTTCTGGTAAATTTTGGTTTTTCCACGACTTTTTGTTTTTTACCTAAAAGCCTGTAGGCTACGGGACAGGCGAAAAGACGGACGGACGAACTGACTAGCAAATTAGCCCGAATGCGGCCTTTTAGCACGGCCATATATAAAAGTACAAGGTATCAAACTGTTTGTCGTTAACAATAGGCCTAACATTTTTGAGTTTTTGCCTCCCTTCTTCCCCGATATTTTCTGACAACAACAATAGCCGTAACTGCCACAATATGCGTAATAACAGAATAACAAGATATGGAAAGCTACAGTAGGCTTAACCATTATATCGCATAATATTTTCTGTATGTTATGCTAACTTAATTTATCATCAGATGACAGAATTGAACAAAAACTTCAGTGAATTCTAGAACGACAGCGGCGTCGTGGTAAGTTTTAAAAAAGTTGGCGGGCAGGTATTTGCAACTTTCCGACGAACACAACAAATTATTTCCAACGGAATTCCGACAGACAGATGCAAATGTCCAACAAAAGAAATCACGGGTGCTAAAAAATTAAATTTTGTCCGTAAATTTTCCAAAAATCGGGAATTTCCAGCGCCAAATTTTGCATTTGTGGACGAAAAATTTTCAGAAAAAAAATTTTCTGACAATTTTCTGACAGCCAAATTTAAGTAAGGAAAGGGATAGCTGCTCCGCTGCTGCCCTCCCCCGGACACATCGTTACTGCAAAACGACAAAGTTGGTCGGCTTCTACCACCACAAGGGGTTCTGACCTTAGATTCTGCTGGAAGACTTCCGTCGTTCGGGCCCCTAACTCGTTCCCGTGCAAACAGATCGAGTCCCATGGCAGGCCAGAGGTAGATGCGAGAGAGATGAGGATCATGAACTCATCTAGCCTACCTATATGAGAACCACTGGAAATTTCTTATCTCTTCAGGGCATTTGCTTTTTACCCACATTGGCATTGTCATTGCTCATCAGGACAACAACAAGAACAACGACCAATAGCGCTGGTCGCTCCGCGCACTTTGCGTGCTACGATTGACGACCCTAACCTTCCCGGCGACTGCTGCATCTGTCTGGAACAGTTTGCCGGAGTCAGCCCGGTCATCGCCGTCACTGCAAGTTTACCGCAGTAAACTAGAGACTTAACTTTTTGCTCGGCCTTACAGCTACTCTGACCAACAGCATCTCTGCACTGACTACTAAGTGACTTCATTGTTAAGAGTATTGTTACACGAGTCTTTGCAGTCTGCGGACTCAGATTACGCCACGTTAAAGCACATGCAATCGTTCATCAACAACAGCAACAACAACAACAAGTTACTAACACGCAGTGTCAGCTAGCGTCGGTTGGTGGTGACAAATGGATCGTCAGTGTGTTGAGAGCTGATCTCGTGTGGAAACCGGTCAATGTCGACACTGGGGACTCGCTTGCGGTAGCGCTCACGAGCTGACTGTATGATCTCCGCGGGCATTCTCGTGTCTTCTGACGGAGCCGCCACCGGAGACGACCGACCGTTCTGCACGCACCGCCAATGACTATTACTATCACGACACGCACCAGAGTAATTCGGTAAAAGGCGGCATCGCTAATCGACGGTGGTGAATCATAGACCTAAGTCATCTTTTTCGGTAAGTTGGAAGAATAAATCTATTGTGGCGGTAAAACTTGCACGCACTTAGCGCTCAGAATTGACCAATAGGGCGGTGAACCGATAGTTCTATTCTATGGCCGAACTATGGGTTAAGATTTGGGTTAGGGTTACGCTTAGGGTTTAGTGTCAACGTTAGGTTTATTTACTGCCGCAATAGCATCGTGCAATTTGGAAACAACTGCGTTTTGTGTTAAAGGTTCGATCTTCCACATCTCCCCTTCCCCTAAGGCACAAAGACCCCATCCAACACCCTGCATTATTGGACCCCACAATGTAGGCTACCCGCCAAATGGCACCCAAATCTGCCAAACGGTTTACACAGAGTGCACGACTGTAACAGACGACAACCAGACAGACAGACCACGTAACGGAGAAATGTGTCACAGTAGGCAAAATCGTTTAGCCTACAGCGATGTTCCCTTATAATATAATTGGCAATAACGTAATGATCTAATAATCTAGCTAACAGAGTTTCAATGTGTCATAAAAACTTCAAAGTAGGCTCCTATCAACACACAAAGCAAGGTTACTGCGTACCTTTTGAGCAAGTTACGCAAGAGACGATAAGAAAGTAAGCAAGAAGCGAGCAAGCAACCCGACCAACGCAAAAAATCTGCGCAACACTTATTCAAGAGTTAACGTGGAATTTATAGCAAAACACGAACTTTAAAAAAATTCAGCCCCCCCCCTCACACATAGTCCAAAGACACCGATTCTGAGTAAGTGCGGGCTCTAACTTTTATACACTAGTTAGGGTCTTTGCAGTATTTACTTCAGTTAGGCCTACTGTAAACATAAATGGACAGAAATCTGACAGTCCCCATTTCACGGCCAAAAATTATGCAGAACAAATCGAAAATAGCAAATGAAACATGCATACCGCCTCGGGCAGGTTTCTCGTTCCGTTTTGCTGCGGAGCTGGCGAAGACGAGCTGGAATCCGTCATATTTTCCTGCGACAATCATACATTTATTCACAAATATGACAAAAAATAAAGCTAGCCTATTTAGGCCTAGCAAATATCGCGTACAGTCTTGCACGCGTTTCCAACATGCGGGGCATTTTTTTTCAGAAGTTGACTGGGTACCCATTATTGGGAACTCCATTATACACGTGCAAATGTAATTAACGGCGTAGGCCTATTTAGTGATTTTCTGCGCATAATTTTCTAATGATTAGGCATCCACATTGGGATGACTAGGCACCCATTTTGGGCCACTGGGCACCCAAATGGGTACCCAGTTTGTATGTAAAAATGACCTGTGTTCAACATCGACTATAATGTACAGTGAGAAAGTCCACCATTTGCCTATTCTTCTAAGTCTCAACTGCAATCTAGTCAGAGGAGAAAGAAAGAAACGGGCGGGGATAAAAAAGGAAAGGGGAAAAAAGAAAATGAAGAGGAAGAGAAAAAAACTTTTAAAAGCCTCCAATAATTTCACGCCCTCTTTCCCGCCGAGTTCCGGTTTTCTAGAAATATGCCTGACAGAAGCACGCAGCAATAAACGTAAAGTGAGTTGCAACCTGTCGTTCGTAGACGTTTCTGGCGACGCTGAAAAGTCCGGAGAAGTCCGGCCCGGCATTCGGCGACGTGTACATGTAGGCCTCGGACGACGGCGAGTACGCAAACGCGGGAAAGTTCTGCATTTGATTGTCGTTATCACGCAGAATACCAATCTGCATCGCAACAGATATAGGCCTATCAGTGCATGTAATAAGCGTTTTGTTTACGTTTTATATATAGCCTATACGCGCTACAGCATGTAATATGATAGCGCATATATTATATGCAATCACAATTCTGTCTAGTCTGTCCTTCTGTCCGTGACACGGGTGGATCAGTCAAAATGATGCAATCTAGGATCACCAAATCTTGACTGTCGACTGCTTGAAAGTATAGAAGACTTTAGTTTTAGGATCCGTAAAGCTTTTCCATAAATTGGAAAGGGGTCACACTGAGTGACGGCGCTGAAGGAGAGGGGTGTAGTTAACAGTCGTCGTATCTCAGAAACGGTGCGAGATAGATAGGGCCAAGGTTACTATTAAGTACTAATAGTAAGCTGTACACGCACTTTCGATTGGCACCGAAAGCAACGGGAAAGAATTGCGTCACCGGGCTTGAGAAATAGACGTCCCTGTCCCCTTGTTACCAATCAATCAAGCCGCTCAACGATGGTTAACATACACGATGGGTGGTAATCTGAAATTTTCTTCATTATTCTAGTGATCGACTGTGTTTCGAATATCTCGTCACTGTCAGTGTTAGTTAGCGCACTCTGCAGCACATTTGCTACAAATTAACTAGGCTTATTACATATACCACCACACCTCAAACACGTCGCTACACTACCTTGTAAATTTTACACCGCAAAAGCATTGGTATTAACTGACAATACCAGTACCAATTATATGACTGACTGATTATTGTAGCAGTAGTAGTAGTAGTAGTTGTTGTTGTTGTTGTTGATGATAATATAGGCTAGTAGCCTACTGTAGTATTAATTCAGTTGTAGCAGTAGTTGTAGTGGACCTAGTCAGTGCGCGGTAACAAACCTGAGACGTGCGCACATGATACGGAAAGTTTTTGTTTGAATTTGACGGACGAGTCAGAAACTGCAACAACACAAAACAATGAACAAGTAAGTAAGTAAGTAAGTAAGTTAACGTATAATACAAACAGCTAAAACGTGGCATTCTATTTACACTAAAACTAGCTCGATTGCCGCTCCAGTCACGGCGAAGAGTGTCAATAAAGTTTACCTCACGTTGTTTGTTGCAGTTTAATAGCATTTTACTAACAGACATAAGCTGACGAATTAGTAAAGCATCTGCTCGATCACACTCTGACGTCGGTTTTTAATTTTTTTAATACGCTCCTAATGTAGGCCTACTTTTTATTTCTTTGCAGCCTGTATGATAGATTGACAACATCATCATTGGAGGCCTAAGCCCATTCATAAAATAGGTCCATAGCCGCGGAGTGGACGAGAAATTTTTCTCCGTATTTTCTTGGCTGCGCACAGCTACAATAAAATAGCACAGACAAACTGGAAGTGAATCTAGTTGAGTGTGACGTCACTGTGTTGGTATTTACCAGCAAAAAAGCCTGAGCGAGGAACGTGATACTGATGTCAACGGCGTTGACGATCTTTGCTCGCATGTACTTGGGCCAGACGTTTAGTGCCACGATCACGAACACTGGACCAATCAGAAACCTGTCAAAAAACGTCACAACCATTCAGCAGAAGCTTTTATTCCTGTACTTAATGGCGCCCAGTAAAATGTGAGCTTGGGAAAAAAGGCAAAAAATGGAATGCAAAAAGAAAAAAGAAAAAGCGAGGGATAAAAAGAAAAAAATAGAGAAAAAGGGGAAATGGTAGGGAAAGAAAGTGAGGATAAAATGGGGGGAAAGAAAAAAATAAAAGGAAAAGGAAACTTGAGCATGATTTTGATTCTAGATCAAGGGGACAGAAGTCCCTGCCAATCAACGGCATCGTGGGAGGAGAGGAGACTAGAGGGCAATTGGCCACTTTAAATTTTAGATTATCTGAAAATTGTCCGAAAATGTTCTTGTAAAAATTGTTTGGCCAAAAATGTCAAATATAAAGCTGAAAAAGTCCATTTTAAAAATATTTAAAAATAAAATTAAAACTTTGAACACTCGTAATCTTCTCCGTTGGAAATCTGCAACTGTCTGTCAGAATCCTGTCGAAAATTTAAAGTGTGTGTCTGAAAATTGAAACCTGCTCAGCTTACTTACTAAAAGGTTTAATTAACGCTAAAGTCTTAATGAGAAGAAGGTAAAAAAACCTCTTGTAAGCCTAAGGCTAGCGGTGCACGTACCAGATGGTGTAGAAGATGTAGAAGGGGTAGTAGAACTTTGACTTCTCGGGGTAGTGTTTGACGGTAAAGAAGCAGGCGTAACTGAAGTAAACCCATGCGACGACGCGCAGCACCAGAATGCCGTAACCCGGAGGACTCTCATAAATGTACAGCACCAGACCCCGGTCAAAGAACTATGCACAGTCAGTCACAACAGCACGACATCGATAAGTTACAACTTTAAAAGCCTAAAAATGTCTGCGCTTCCGGTTGCTGTCCGTCCCTGAAAAAACACAGGTCTGCGTCCCTAAAATTTTTATTGGACCTTCGAAATATTTGTGTAGTTTTTATTTTGTTTCCAAAGCTTCACTGAAAAAAAACTGTTTGCATCTGTAATCGGTTAGGCTGCAGTATATTTAGCCTACTGTAGTTTCCACGTGTACTATTTAGTTTGTTTAACTTGTGAGTTCTTGTGACATCCTCCTGAACATTCCCTGAAAATTTTGCGGAAATCTAAACATTTTCCACGGAGATATAAAAGAAAACGTAAGAGCGTGTTTTTTTCTGAACACAGGGTGTACGTACGGCTGCTTGATAGAAGAATAGAATGGCATAAGTGAGAGCGTAGAGCGTCACGAAGACGGCGATCTTGATGGAGCCCGAGGTACTAATGCGACCACGCGTGATGGTGAAACCTTTACCCATCAGTAGCAGCATTACGACGAATATCAACACACTGACCACCTCGAACACGCGACCTAGTTATCACACGTGCAGCACACCAGTCATTGCAGCGTTATTCACCGTATTACCGCAGAAAACAAGAAGCCTATACCAGCAAACAGCGGAAAACAAGATTTAATTAAGTTATAAGTTAATTATACAGATTATACAAAATTAGAACCACGCAGGACTACAGACACATGCCAGCTGTCCATTTTAAGATTTGAAAATTCATCCTGAGTGATACAGATATTACCCGCCAATAGAGTAATTGATTAAAACAGGTAAAACTTTAACAGTTTGTCATCAGTGAACCAGATAAAGTTTACCATCGAAGCACGGCAGCTATTCAGCAACTGACAACAGCGGTTCAAACAAGCACGTAGTAACGACACACTATTACGTCAGCGTTACGTCACGACTAGCAAAGAACATATAACTAACAGCCACATTTTGTTCAGATTCTTCGATTTTCAAACTAGTATTTTTCAGCTACGGCTGCTAAAATGTCGTGTAAATTTATCGCCATTTCGCTGAGTTATGAAAGAAAGAATAAGGGTGCCTTTTTATGATCAGCGAAGCGGTCAGGTTAGCGACGTACCAAAAGTGCGCAGCGGCTCGTCTCTTATGCCGTCGTTGGCGTACTTGCCGTAAGCAATGCACATGATGAAAAGGTGGAAGACGGCAAACGACAACGACGCCATGTACAGCTTGTAAGATGTGTGGAACAGAAGACGCTTCTTTAGTTGATCTGCATTCCAAGCAGACACACTAAACCAACTTAGATCTCAGCTATACAGGAAACGTGCGATGAGAACCGGATTAAGGCTTTGAGACGCTTTAGGCTCAATTTTTGCGAGCCTCATCAGACATAAAGCAAGCATTCGTCAAATAACCAAACTTTTTTAAACTGACGGTCTGCAAATCTTTAAAGTCTGTGACAATGAGGCGTTTCTGTGATTTGCCACACACAATCATAAGATTGTATAAACGGATAAAGTTTGTAAATAAGTTTCTGTACGTACGCTCGTCACATAGCCTAAAATGTTTTCTTCGATGCTGATATGTCTGTTTTTCTTGTGTATCTACATGAAAACCAGTTAAACTAATTTAGCGCAGCTTAGCGTGGGCCCCTGTGGTCTATGCCTTAATCAGGCTTTGACAATTAACAGATTAATACAGACTAATTTTTAGAAATTCATCGTTAGAAAATTTCACAAGTACCAGCTCTATTGTATACAAACAAACTCTGAACCAGATCATTAACTGCTGAATCGAAGTCTGAACTAAAACCGTTCAAAAATAAACGAAGTGATTAAACAGCATAAAATCTTACGAGCAGCAATGGAGGCAAGAACAAGGAGCACCAGTAGACCAAGCAGAAACGCTATGTCCACTTCCAGGATGTCTGCAACAGTCGACAAGTTAATACATAATTCACGGTGCCGTTGTGGTTTTACGGCCCGAGACTCTGTTATGGGAGAGACTCTGTAATGTGACACCGTATCAGCTATACAGTTACAGACTCAGGAACACACAAGACAGGACGCCAAACCGCGCTGCAAATGACTAAAGGTGCATTTATAGCGACGTAACTGAACTGAACTGAACTGACATGGTTTAGTTTTGACGAATTGACCAATCCATTACTGCTCGTCCACTGGTTATTAATTAACATGCGCGTAGTCACGTAGTCGCCGAAACCGTTAGACGGTGCCTACTGTGATGAATTGTCGCTCGCCCATTGGTCAGTTCGACAAAAACTAAGCCATTTCAGTTCAGTTCAGTTACCGTTCGTCGCTTTGAACGCGCTTAAACAGTTCAATTTGATGAATCAATCAACCATTCTGAACTGCCACAGTAGCAGAGTTGTACTTTAACAGCAAGCAGGTTTACTTTAGGTAGGGTAATAATGATACATAGAAGAAAATGAAAATCTGAAAACACAAAAAGCACTCTGACGGAGAGGGCAAAAAAGCCGGGAAAGAAGAAAAGGGAAGAAAGCGGGAGGAGGAAAGGGAAGACCCCAAGCAAAAATCCTGGTTGCGACTATACAGTTAGCTTATGTCACAATTTTTATCCTGGCACCGTATATCAGCAAAAAGCTTTCACAACTTAATTACTTATTAATGTGTTTAGTTAGTTTCAGTCATTCTTAAGACAAGTCAGCTCATTAAATATTCATAATCGGTATCTCTCGCTAGAATATGGTGCGTATAGATTCCCTACTCATGAACGCTCTGTTATTGGAACTAAAAACATTTGCTGTCAGACAAACGCCATCAACGAATGTATATTTCTGCGCTAATAACATCCCTGAGATACAGTTAGGCACAGCAAGATGGACCAAATATAGCCTATTAGACCACGAAGGCTTGTACAAGGCCTACTACTTACTGAATTCATCGACGGAGAAATGGTAACGCCAGAGGTCGCCCTTCTTTCCGTTGGTCATCAGTATTTTGTACGTCATATCTATACCCTGCATTACATCAGCACCAGCATTATCAATCAGCGGCGGATCCAGAAATTTTGAATAGGGGCGGCGGAAGGGTAGGGAATGGGCCCCAGAAAATTTTTGAAAATTTTAGACAAAAATAATGCATTTTCATGCAAAAATTTCACTTGCTTTAAGATGCATCTGGTCAATAGAGGAGGGGGGCGCCCCCGCCCCTCCCCCTTGAATCCGCCACTGTTATCAATCAATGAACCAACCAATGCATGGCGTGGTAGTTTAGTGGCAGTGTGTCGGACTAGTGAGCTCGAGGTCGCTGGTTTAACTCCCGGCCTCCCGGCCGATACACTGCAACAACCCTGGGCAAGTTGTTCACATACAAGTGCCTCTGTCACCAAGCAGTATAGTTTGGTATCAGATAAAAGGGCAATAATGCTCTGCGGCTGGGAAGGTAATCGTAGGTCTGGCGTCGCACTGGCCTTGCGTCACAGACTCAGTGGTCTGTCCACCTACGGGCTCAACGACCAACGTCTGAAACATAAGCACCCTGTCTAAGCCCCCTCAGGGAATGGTTCCCTTAATAAAGTAATCAAGGTGTTTATTTCAGGTTAAAACTTAAAAGCCATATAAAACAGAGCCACAGACGGAGACAAAGTGATAAACATAAACAAACATGACATTGTGTCCCTTAAGACCTGCGTGGTCGATCTCGATTTCCCTTCTCATCAGGGATCCAGTGCAGTTGCCCGCTTAACTATACCGGCATCGTTAAAAACTAAGCTTAGCTCAACCTGGCAATGAAAAACATTAGGCTCATGGCGACAGTTGTATGGGTACCTGAATGGTGGAATTGAAGCACCGGCTGACGGCGACGTACCACCAGCGTTCCCGCGCCGAGTCAAACTGATTCTCCGCCGAACATTTGATCATTCGATCGTCACTGATCTTTGAACAACCCGACCAGTACTGCGCGGTGTCCATTGAGATTGCCTGGTGCCGCTCGGGTATTATGTAAGGAGGCGAGATTTTCTCCATGCACGACTGTCACATGTATGACACAGACTTCCATTATACCATTATCGTATACAAGATGGGCCCATAACCCCCAAATGCCATTTTTTGGTTAAAAATAGATATTAATGACACCGAAACTAATTAAAGTTGTTGCCACCAACTCGCATATTTTAAAGATGTAATGTATAAAATTTGATTTCGGTGCAGTGGCTTGTTCCAGACACAGCTGGGAGACCTACAGCACTTTCTCACAAACCCACTGGCTGGAATTGAGGGGTCCTACTTCTAAGGGAAGGAGAAAAGAGGAAAAAAGAGAGTGGCAGATGGAGAAAAAAAGGGAGAAAATTGGACAGCAGGGGAAAAAAGGAAGGTGAGCTCCCCCATTCACATTTCTGGCTACGCCACTGCAAACGTTATGATTGACTGACAAATCAATTGACTGGTTCATTTGCTCATTCACTTTTAACTCAGGCAATGCTGCAAAACTGACGATAATAACATAGAAAAACGTAGAAAACAAACTAAAAAAATGATACACAAAGAAACCTCTGTATACTCACTAGCAGAGCGAACACTAGATGATATACATTACTGTCTCTAAGACGCTATTCAACCCATCTGTATTCCAAGTGACCCTTGAATCAAAAAATCAAAAAGTCACAATCAAAAATTTATACCAGACTGGACTTGTAGACAGCTGGCCATTGGTCAGCTTCATCATAATACATTAACAACAGAATTGGCTCGTATTCCTGCACACAGTAATAAAGACTTTTCATTCTTAAATGATATAATGTACATTGCATTAAAATTTAAAAATCAAAGTAAAAAATTCGAATCATATCTGCCAGTTAGTGGCAACCAAAAAAAACTTTATAACTAGTGCTATTATGTACTATTGCTAATATTGTTATCCAAACTTGTACTCTAGAATCTAGTGTGTCCTTTACAGCATAATTTACTTAAAATAGCTGTCAGTTAGCACTCAAAATGTCAAATATATTTCAAATAATTCTACACTGTGTCTAGCAAGAAGTAACCCCCTAGAGATCGTACAATAAAAATGTCAAATGTAAAAGAATCTAAATAAAATTTCTTGCATTTAATTCCCAATAAATTTCTAAAGCAATCACCAAATTTCGTTAAAAAATAATATTTCGTAACAAAGTTATTAGTTGTTGAATATTGATAACAAAATATCTTTGTCACCAATCTGGCGTTACACAAGTTAACCCTTTTGTTACTGTACACTTACAGTAATAGCACGCAAACAGCAAATAACACATTAGTTATAGTTAAGCCTATAAAGTAAAGCACATAAAACACGCACATAGAACAAACAAACAGGACAGACAAAACATCAATAAAAAGTAAAACAACTCACAGCAGGGAAGGTAAGTGTATAATTAAGTGTTCCTATTCCTGAGAGAAAACAGAAACGTGCAAGAAACGTCCATGGCTGTAAAAAAACATATTCACACATAACTTTTAATGCAATGCACAGCAAATTAGTCTATATAATGTTACCTATGAAATAAAAAAACTTGACACATTAAAATACTAAAGAAGTCATAAATGGAAAATTTACAAAGGAAAACAATTACGTGTCATCATCATAGTAATGATAAGTTTTAAAAAATCCTTCACCACGAAATTAAGAATAACACTAATGTGCTGAAAACAGTAAAAAGACAGACATACAATTACTGGAAAACAACAAAATGCACAATGGCCAATCAATCAGAATCACATTATAACCTTCAATGACCTTGAGTGTCATATTAGTTACTGCAACCTTTTCTAGCACTAGAATTCTAAAGAATAGCATATGTTAGCTAAAGCATGTACAGTACACCGTGGTCCATAAAAATGCCACTTTTATTTTTTGAACAGCTCCCTAAAGCAGTGAGCGATTTTAATGATTTTTGGCATGCAACATCAAGAAGAAACTAAACGCAAATGATTGTAGTTTTGGCCATCTCACCTTAATACTGTCACTACACTACCTTGTGAAATGCAGAAGTCGTAGTTTGGCCGTTTACATGCATGCAGCAGCTCAGAATTGATTAACTAAATAGTGATAAACACAACTGGCAAATATTGTCTTTCAAAAAGTGACATGTATCACATCACAGCATCTTTATTATAACATATGTGCTCAAAATGTTCTCTGCCAGTACGAACACAAGCGATAGACGTGACGCCACTTGCCAACAGCAACAGTTGTTCAATAACTGCGAGACTTCTGCATTTCACAAGATAGTTAGCAACAGTATTAAGGTGAGGTGCCAAAACTATAGCCATTTGCTTTTAGTTTCATCTTAATGTTGCAAGCCAAAAATTACTAAAATTAGCCCATGTTTCACAATACTATTCAAGGAATAAGTGTGGCACCTTTTTTATAGACCAGGGTGTATATGGGCAGTCAGTCAAATTGTTACAAGTGAATGAATGACCATTCTTTAGACACTATGTAATTTCCTGACAATTCGTGACACATGACCATTTTAACTAGTACTCATACTACTAGTGACTAAATGCATTTCTAAAATGCTAAAATTTTGCACAAAAATGCAACATTTTTTGCAGAAAATTAAAAAAAATTTTAGGGAGAGAGCAGAGCCCCTTCCCCGTCCATGCACACCCCCTACCCTTCCGCCTCCCCCTATTCCAAGTTATGGATCCACCACTGCATTGATTCCCCATGTGGTAGCACCGATGCTGTCGCGCGTCATGTGAACTTTGCTCAGATTACTTGTGTAAATAACAATTAACATCACGCGTTGGAATTAAGTCATTGGTTTTTGCAGGGGCGTCTATCCCCCCTAAGTCCTTGGAGCAAGTCCCCCCAACTCAAGGTGAGGCGCCGCAAGCGTCGAGAACGAGGCGACGTAGGCGTCGAGAGGGTAGGGAATGGGGAGGGGGTATCCCCCTCTCCAGCCGACTAAGGAGTCGTGAGCTCCCCCAGCGAGGTCCGGGGCGGAGCCCCAGAGGGGTCCGGGGCAAAGCCCCAGCGAAAAACGAATTTGGTGCATTTTAAACGTCACAGAACACTTCTGGTTGCAAGATATCGTAAATCATGAGAACATCATATTACAAGCTGTAAATCCTGTAATGCAGATTAGGCAGTAGCCTATGCCATGAAAACTGGGCAGCAGACTTGAGCATTGGTTACAGAAAAAAACTAACATTTGTGATATCTCGAGGATTAACCAAACAGTAACAGCATCATTAGCAACCTTATCATCATCATCTTCTTCATCATCAGCTGCTGCAGATTGACACTGACACTGACAGAAAGACAGACTTACAGACTAGACTACTAGAGGCCAGTTGTCATTGATATACACTGTAGGCCTAAACAGCTTGCATGAGTGTCAACTGCGTCAGGCATGAAGCAACCGTACATTGTCAATGAATAGTTATAACATCAGTAGTGATAAGTTCACACAAAATGACACCAGAAAACAACTGAGTTAACATCATCATTCAAGTCTATGGCTGACATCAACGTCACTGGCACTGGCGTGTTACTGACAGTCTGACACACAATGCTGTTCTTTTAGCATTCAGACACTCTTGCAACAAGCTGCAATTGGTCACAAGTAAAGTGTTTTATCACTTCTGATATTCTGATCATTTGCAGCTCATTGCAAAAAATATCACGATGACCATGCACTTAATCCAAACAACTGTTTAAGTCTTTAAGGTTCAAAACAGTTACTAGGGGGAAGGTTTTTTAAGAAATTAGGGTAAGTTTAATATTATCATTCGGCATTTCTGACTGCATATACGTGCAATATATCAGAAATGCAAAATTACAATAATTAAAATATTCAACCCCCAATTTAAAAACAAACTCTCTAGAAAAAAGTTTTTTTTTAAATTAGGAGGAGTTAAATACTATATTTCTGCATTTCTGATATATTCCATGCATGCAAAACTTTCCTCGGAGGAAAGTTTTTGAACAAGGGGGAAGAAGTTAAATATTATAATTCTGCATTTTTGATATACTGCATGTACACTTTTTCCCTAATTTTCCAAAAATCTTCTTAGGGGGGAGATTTTTTTCGGAAAATTAGGTGGGAAGTTAAATATTACAAGTCTGCTTTTTGATGTATTGCACGTACACTTCCCTCTATTTTTCCAAAAAAACTTTCTATGAGGAAAGGGTTTATGGCACATTAGGGGGCAAATTGAATATTATAATTCTGCATTTCTGACATATTACATGTACACTCCCCTAATTTCATAAAAACTTCCTAGGGGAAAAGTTTTTTCGGAAAATTAAAGGAAATTAAATGCTATAATTTTGTGTTTCTGATATATTGCACATACATGCAACACCTTCCTAGGGGAAAAGTTTTTTTTGGAAAATTAAGGGTGAAGTTCAATGTTATAACTCTGCATTTCTAATATATTGCATGTACACTTCCCCTAATTTTCCAAAATAAACTTTCTATGAGGGAATTTAAGAAATAAGGAGAAAAATTAAATATTATAATTCTGCATTAATGATATATTGCATATACATGCAACACATTCCAAGGGGAAGGTTTTGTGGTCAAATTAGGGAGAAAGTTAAATATTATAATTCTGCATTTCTGATATAACATGCAATATATCAAAAATGCAAAATTATAATATTTAATTTCCCCCAACTTCCCCAAAACCTTAACCCTTACTTTTTTCATGGAGCATTTGCTCCAAGGTTTATATGGTGTAGACGCCCCTGGGTTTTTGCAGCATCTGAGCGACGCATCATTTGAAGCTGCTGATCATATAAGCATACCTCTAATGTCTTTATCCGTCCTTCCAAATATTCGGACTGGCACAAATTCCATAATGACGCCATAGCCATTGTGAAAGTCATCAGCCGCTTGCAACCTTCCATGTTAATCGGCGAAATTAAGACTTCGACTAACGAAACAATCCACTCTTCTGTCTTCACTATGATCGGTTACATATCTAACGCCGTTTACATGCCAGAATAATAACGTGTGCGACAATAAAGATGACATCTGCGACCTCTAACATCATAAAGTCGAAATCGACGACGGAGTTTTGTTTATGTTTGGTCACGTGACCAACGCGCGTCCATGGCGACGGCTGTCCGCTGCAGCCACGCACTTGCAGCACTGTGCGCCACGGGCAAGCAAAAAATTCATGCTGCATGGTTGACTGAGCACTGAGTATGAGTATCCAACGTTACCACACGAAACTAGATTTTAATTACTGCTATTGAATTAATCAACAACACTCTCGCCACACGGTAGCTCTAGCACCATCGCCACTATGTGAAAACTGCAAACTCGATCGACCTGTGCAACGATAACTTTATTACCGTTACGTTACGTTGAAATTATTATTTTCAGTTGCGAATCTATGGATTTGTGGATCTGTTCAGATCTATGGTGTGTGCGACTGTGAGCGTGAAAGGTCGATTTTACGTCGTTCTAGGTACATAAGCTGTGTTATGTGAATTTACGCATACAAATACACACCTTCAGTTACTTGTTATGATAATGGTTTTATTATTAATAATTTACACTGTTTCTGTGCTCAGTGTTAATGTCCATTGTCTGAGTTTCATGGTCAGTGGGCGTGTCCTCATAATCATGATGGTTCGCTGCCTATTCACCGTGGCTCATAAATGGCTTGTATTAATGCGGTGAAAGTAACAACAGTATCAGTAGTAATTGTAGCGTGAAGATAGTGGTTTTTATATGCTAAATGTTACTTCTATAGCACGTCGTTTGTCTTGCTGATGGTATAAGTAATTTTGCATTAAAGTACATCGATAAATTACGGTTACTGTAAATACTCAATCAACCCCATCGGCCCGTCGGCGAGCAAGTGAACACTGTAGTTGAGTAGATCGCCACTGTCCACTGACTTCAAAGAAGTAGAGTTCACACGCTGCGTTAGGCCTACATTGTCCTTTAACTAACCGCAAAACAGGG
>Ga0209367_1000814_pt1 | contig 34939 bp, 24 predicted proteins | sample WorMetLIZISLAND2_FD_187412 | JGI IMG/M metagenome (GOLD analysis project Ga0209367, IMG submission 187412) | Marine gutless worms symbiont microbial communities from Max Planck institute for Marine Microbiology, Germany - Olavius geniculatus... ... | reverse complement strand
CACGAAATTTTGTCATGATAAACTAGAGACCTTGGGGCAGCCCACAGTGAAGATTTCGTGATCCTAGCTTGCACCGTTTTGATACAATTCACGAGTGTGACAGACAGACAGACAGACAGACGGACAGACGCCCAGACGATGGCAAAGACGCGCGAAGCATTCTGCTTTCGCGCGTAAAAAATACTGACAGTCGCCTACAGCTTGTAGGCCTACGGAATGGAAGTGAAGAGAACTGCTCGGATGGGAGAGCGGCGCTCTGTTGTTAAACAGTACCTTGCTTGAGTCAGATGGATTGAGACAGACAGACAGACAACTGGCGAGTGGTCAATGGTAGTGGTTGTTACCGCTACACGATGAAGACTGAGTAATTTGTATGCCGCAGGACGTACTGAGCCGGGTGAGTCAATTGTTAAGCAAGCAGTTGCAGCAGCAGCAGCAGCAACAGCGGCAGCATCCTAGTGTGACGTAAGACCGACGGATAAGCTCTCTAAGCTTTCTCGCTCCCTGGCGTCGATCGTTAACAACCATCTCTAACGATCGCCGCGCCAGATACTCAGTGACTGTGGCGTCGTTCGTGGCGGGAAGGGGCCTGAGGGGGGCAGCCGTAATTTAACCCTTCCCATTGAATTAACGTGTCCGAAACTTTTCCTCCAAAAATACAAAATTCTGGGCTGTAAATCCCAATACTAAACAAATTTCAAGGAAAAATTTACATTCTGAGCATTCATAATCTCCTGTGTCAGAAATAATTAAACTCGCAGCTGTCTGTTAGACGACGCCGCTGCACATGAACCCGGACGGCGCTCTGGATGCGTATCTCTATGGATTCTGCTAACCAGTGTAAAGTAGGGCCTAATACCCCCTTTACACGATGAAGCAAACTTAGAGCACACGTCGTGCACGTGTATTTTGAATACGTTTGCTTCGTGTAGGCCTGTGTTTTCTCGTGATTGTAAACGGGTAGTTCGGCATAACTAGCTTATGTCCTTTACTTTTCGACCCTCAAACGATTCTGCAAAATTTCGCGTAAAATCGGTTAGTAACTAATTTCTTTAGTAATATTGGAAAATGGCAAACAGAAAGACGCCAAACGTTATTTTTTTCGGCGGAAATAATGCATGAATTTTTTATGGCGTTGAGCTAGTTAAGAAGACTAAAAAAGCCGCATTTCTGTGTATAGCATGCGCATTTATCAGAATCACAATAAAATTTTGTACTGCGCCTCCTAAACAAGTCCTGATCGGCAGCACTTATAACAATCAAAAACTAGTCTATATAAGCTTACAAATGTAAAAAAAATTAATAATAAAACCCAAAATTAAATTCTAGAGTCTATAGGCGACACCGAATAAAATAGTTTTATGATTATGTTATTGTTTAGGTTTAAAAGTTGAGTAAGCGGCCTATGCGGCAACGCCGTAGGTCCTAATTGCATTAGCAACCACAATCTAACGCGCAGCAGATACAAATAAGTTCTTCTATATTTATAAGCTGGAAATTCTGGAATCGAATAAGACAGTCATCGCTCACAATTCGTTTCGCTGACTACAACCGCGAATTTTGCTTTTTCCGATATTTTTCTTGGCTATAAGGTAGCCTACTTGCTTCACGCCATTAGCGCTTATTTTAGACACAGATTGACTGCGCCCGTGGAACAATTTTTTTCAGAATTCGCTCACCCCAACTTCGACCTGGAAGCCGCATAATGTACGGTACTCGATGGTACGGACATGCGTGGAGAATCGGTAATACGAGACTTTTGGTCGTGACTTAAGCCTATCATGGAAAAAACGTTCGGCGAACGACACGTATTAGCAATGGCAATTCTAATAATGTGAACACGTTTGCGGACATCGCCTGTTGCACACAATAGACTGACGATCCTGGAGCCCAAGGCCCATATTTTAGGGGTCCCCAATTCATGCACTTATAAACTAATAATGTCACTGAACACAACATCACTGATTGAAATTTTGAAACTGCTGTCCACGCCCACCTCACGCTGCAAGTTACTTAAGAACTTGTTGTGCAGATTGTCACCAGAAAAGTTTTCTTTAGCTAAATGCAGCACAAAAATTCTGGCTTACCCGCTGCGGAAGCTTAGCCTACTGCTTACAGACTTATAATCAAGCAGAACGACTACGGACTATCAAATTCCGCCACCTTTAATGACGATCAGAGATAGCTTTAAATTATAGGCCTACCGAACTCAGCAAACCCGATCGAACTCTTGTGGTTTAAGCTCAGCTGACCATATGTAGGTGAACGGGGATGTTTTAGCACCGTTCACAGAATCGGTATTCGACAAGCACAGATTATGAGGCGACGAGGACAGTCAATCACTGCCGTACGCGTCGTACATCAATCAATGGTCGGTTGATAATGGCCAGTTAGACGGGTCAATAGCCCATCCGGCCACTAGGCCTAATCGACGTCGAATAACGGCCGTAATGTGAGAATAGCGTGGACGCTCATTAGCACGGCACGCTTAGTGTCAATCTGTCACCCCAACCAGCATGAATTATATGACAGAAATGTGAACTGAGGCAGAAGAGGCTCGCTTCCTTTCTTCTCCCCTTGCCTTCCCCCTTTCATCCCCTCTCCTTCCTTTCTCTTTCTCTTTCTTTTTCTCCGCTCCCTAATCCTCCCTTTTTTCTATTTTTCTCTCTTTCCTTCCCCGTCGTTTTCTCAAAAGTAGGACCCCTAAATCCAGCAAGGGGATTTGGGGAGCATTGTAAGCTCCCCCAGCGGAGTCTATGGCGCAGCCCCAGCTGTAATCGAATTTGGTGCATTGTAGCTTTAAAATATAATGACACTAATTTTAATTATTTCCCCGAGAATCAACTGACTAAATTAACACATTTAGTGCAGTTTAAACGTGTGCTTGTCTTGTCTGGAGAATTGGGGTCTGCCCAACCCTCGGCTACGCCACTGGCTGGCTAATACATTTGCCTAAGAAAGTGGACACTTGCATTTGCACTGCAAGTCTTGCAAAGTTCCCTCATTGTCTATGAAAGTCAACCAACGCCAAAAGAAAGGTCCCCTATAATCCCTCAGTTAATCTGACTTCTCCACTTGCCCCGCCTGCGCCCAGAGATTTGCATACTCACATTTCAAAGTTGGCTAGAACGAGAGTCTGGAACACACAGTAGCGACAAAAATTTGCGCCCCAACGGGTTTAGCAGACCTACGAAAATTTTAGGCCTACCAATAAACGCTGACTCGAATGCAACGAAGGGTCAAGAAATTAAAAATTAATGTAAGCTTAAACTCGGCAAACTGTTAAGCTAAGTATCGTTAACGATAGAAGTCGAATAGATGAAAAAATCTTTGAAAAAATCTAGGACTAAGCATTTTATCAACAAGCGGCCTTTTCAATACCGCCAACATTCATCTAAATTGCATAATAAGTAGAAGGTTTAATGAATAAAATTTCTGAATGTCCATAAAGGAACACAGAATAAGTCGGATTTCTGTATGACAAACAATTAATGCCTACAACAATAAGAAAAACTGGCTTAAACTTAGCTTACTTTTTCAATGCCACTGCAATATTTAACTAAAACTTAACAGGAGTATTTTATAATAAGATGGCAAATACGTCAATATATGATACGAGTCAAGTTCAATTGACTCTCGCATTTTACTCGCGACATGGCCCCGCGGCCTTTCCACAAATCACACGGGCGCACGATTCCCAGCATTAATAGAAAGCATTATCACCGAGACTGAGGCAATCTATAACACCCGGGGGCGTGTTAACGGCGTCAACTGCATTAGCATCAGAGAAGTTAATGGACGAAATTCGCACTAACGAACAACGCTAACGATAATGTGAGTGAGTGAGAGAGTGAGTGAGTACAGGGTTTAACGTCCCGCCCGACACAGTATAGGTTATTTCGGGGACGGTCTTCCCAGGCAGAATGCACACACAGAATAATATATCAAAGTTTAACCTTTATAATAAAAAAACAAAAAGTTCAACCTTTACAGAGACACAAAACACAAAAAAACCGGTAAACCGGTAAACCTACACTGTGTCTCAAAAAACATCCCCGACATTTTCGACTGTAACTGGAAAATCAATATTGTCAGATTTTAATAATTTTTGTGCGAATATTTCTGACACAACTTGCCATCAAATGACCATTAGTTACCCACCTCACTAACGTTTGTTTCTGCACTACCTGCGGAAAACACAACCAAAGAAATATCACTTTTTTATCCAATGCGGTATGATTGCTTAATTAACTTAACGAGTAAAAACACATTTTGTTCACATTTCTGACACTTTGGCTTACATTTCATCCAGTTGGTCATTTTCTAACTGCCTGCAGTAAAATTGCTTGAAGTGTTGGCCCACTATGCGAACACAGACGCTTTCTCCATTAAATGACAGCAGTGTCGATAATGTTCTGCTCCAGACCAATCCAGGCTGTACCAGTCCCTTCTTGACGTCACAAACATTCCTAAACTTCATCTGGTAAACACGCTGCTGCATGACAGTCAAATTTTGTAATATTCTGGCTCTCGGGGCCCCCAGATTAAGACAGAAAAAATTTATCGCCGTTTTTTTTCATTTTTTTCATCCATTTAACACGTATTATGCTTGGTCTGATTTCGCCAGGTAGTGCAAAAGCAGACGTTGGGTGAGATGGAAACTAAAACTTATTTAATAGCCAGTGGTGTCAGAAATATTTCTGCCATAAAATTATTAAAATCTGCTAATCTTTTTTACAAGTTACGATCGATAATGTCGGGAATGTTTTTTTCAGGTTTTCTGTTTATTCCAACACGTTTCACTTGATCTAATTTCCCTAGGTAGTGCAGAAGCATACATTGGGTGAGGTGAAAAAATGCACGGTCATTTGATGGTATGTTGAGTTAGGAATATTCGTACCAAAAATTATCAAAATTTGATAACTGGTTTTAAAGTTACAATCAAAAATGTTGGGTATGTTTTTTGAGACAGTGTAAAATTGTAAGAACTCCATTATACGCGTGCATATGGTAGTTCCCTGTTATCCTCCAGACAGACATTAATTTCAGAACGCTGTCCATTGAATGACAGGGGCAGATAGGATACGGGTAAATAACTGGCACCGCCAATGTCCTTTGTGATTCGTAAATCCCTACCTCCGTTTGTCCAATATACCAATCAGCAGATTTCATCCAATGTGTACGAGGAACAGGGATTTTGTTCATTCTAATGCGAATACAAGACGTAGGGCGTGAGTCATAAAACAAGGCACCAAATTTTTTGTTCAATGTTTGCTAAATGTTGACCGATTTCCAAAATTCTCACGCTGACATACTTTGCGGAAAAATTGTGATTAAAAAAATTGCTAAAGATCGCATAACATCTTAAACGGGTCATTTGCACCAAATGCTTTCTCAACTTGTTTCAGTGTGCTCCAATAAAAAAGCATCCTTTTTGATTCTTCCATAACTCAGTGAAATAACGATAGATGTCACAAGGTAGTGTAGTGACGTATTTCAGGCGTGGTGGGAGACAGTTTTATCGCAAATTTTCTGCATCGAGCCAGTGAACGTTTTGAAAAATGGTCGATATTTAGCACAAGGACAAAAGCTTGGTGCCACGTTTTTTCTGACTCACGTTGAAATGTATGATCATCGTATAAACAGAAGAATAACGATATCTAAAGGAAATCTAGTAAGATGGGTGGGCAAAACAAAAAAAAAACTTAATTGAAAAATGTCATGCATGATCGTAATAACACGCTAGCCATTACACGGCCAAATGAGAACAAAAGACTGGGAGTTAAAATGGTGACGAATTTATTCTATAATCACGTTAGCATACGATCATCAATCAACACGGTAACAAATTCACTCTCATATACACAGATATCATCGTAATAATTAGCTATGTACCGCAGCAATGACATCTGATAGTTGCAGCGTTCTCCGCAAGGGGCAGCACTGGCCACCAATTCACTGATAAATATTTACAAATCTGCATGCGACGATGTAAACGACGACCACTTTTGTCGGCAACCTTTTACTCAGCGCAGGGCTAACTGTGGCAGCTATGATTTCTTGGGGCACTAAAATTTTTGGATGCCAAAAAGGTGGTGTCCAGGTAGTTTTCCTGACTCGTTCAACTCTCCAGCGACAGCAGTTTAGGGTGGGGGATGCTAAGACAATTTCATGCAATTCCGTCGGACACAGCCATAATCTGCTTGAGATAAATTATTTATAGAAACACAGGCCAACGAATAAGCCGACGATGACAAATCTAACATATATGATATGCCTATGACCGTTATGCAAGTCGGGGGAGCAATTTCTGTTGATTCTGTAGTGGGACAGCAACTACTGCTCCTGCTGGATAGCTGTCACCATCTTCGAGGGCCAATCGTGTGAAAACTATGCGAGATGATATGCCACGAATTCAATTGTACAACCTCATGACATGACGAAAGACAATCGCAACTAAGTAGCAACGGTGATAATTCAGATTTCAGTCACAACAGGCAACCACGTAACACATGCAGACAAACAAACATGCTGAAAGTTAAATGCAACCACAAATAGTGTACTGAACAGTGACAAATTTAAAGAGGAAGGGAAGTAAGGCAATTCATGGGCCCTTAACACCAAGAGAAAATTGTTCACGAAAGTGGAGGTCGGACAAGGGACTATTCGGGGTAGATGTTACGCTGCCGAGTACACAGTTGACAGAAATGAACTTAAATAACTAAAATTTAAGTCCAGTTTTGTCGCCTTGTACAAAAGCACAGCGATGGTTCTCAACAAAAACAGAATACACGGCTACAAATTTCATCAATTCAAAATTTGGATTTTAAAGCCTCAGATTCGACGGGCATCCTGTGAACCTTGCACAGGCTTATTACTTGAACTTTTGCACGACAAAATTCAGAATTGACAAGAACACCAGACACAAATGTGACACTGTGGCGACATAGGACATCATGTGACTGTGACAAATGCTAACCTATGCCATTGCTGGCCGTCCTATACTACACTGTGTCTCAAAAAAACATCCACGGCATTTTTGACTGTAACTTGAAAACCAATCATCAGATTTTGATAATTTTTGGTCCGAATATTCGTCACACAACTTGCCATCAAATGACCGTTCAGTTTCCCGCTTCACCCAATGTATGCTTCTGCACTACCTAGGGAAATCAGATCAAGCGAAATATGTGTTGAAATAAATAGAAAACCTGAAAAAATCGCCGACATTATCGATCGTAACTTAAAGCATGATTAGCAGATTTTATTTAATAATTTTTGTCAGAAATATTTTTCGCACAACTGGCTATTAAAAGTGTTTTACTTTCCACTTCACCCAACGTCTGCTTTTGCACAACCAGGGGAAAGCTGACCAAGCATAATACATGTCAAAATGAATGAAATAACATCAGTAAATTCCATTTATCCTAATCTGTGGGCCGGTCTATTACAAGGTTTGACTGTCATGCAGCAGTGTATCTACCAGATGAAGTTTAGGAATGTTTGTGAAGTCAAGAAGTGATATGGTACAGCCTGGATTGGTCTGGAGCAGAACATTATCGATACTGCGGTCAATGAATGGAGAAAGCGTCTCCTTGCCTGTGTTCGCATAGTGGGCCAACCCTTCAAGCAATTTTACTACAGACAGTTGAAAAATCGACAACTGGATGAAATGCCAGCCAAAATGTCAAAAATGTGAATAAAATATGTCTTACGTGTTATGTTAATTAAGCAATCATATCGCATTGGATAAAAGTGAAATTTTGCTGGTTGTGTTTTCCCTAGGTAGAAACAATGGGTGAGGTGGGAAACTGAATGGTCATTTGATGGCAAGTTGTGTCAGGAATATTCGTACCAAAAATTATCAAAATCTGTTAATTGGTTTTCAAGTTACAGTCGAAAATGTCAGGGATTTTTTTTGAGACACAGTGTATTACTCCAACAAGACACCAATCTCATTCAACCATCAATGTCATTCATTTCATCCCACTCTGTTCACAGTACAATAAAAGGCATGTACAATGCAACAGAAATAAACTAAACTGAACTGGCCTTGTACGCTTCATAAAATAAACTGCGATGAACTTTTACGTGCAAGATCTTTCTCTATGTACATGGTGTTTTATAAAAAGACCCCTTTTTGTTTTTTTTTCATAATTCACTCAAATGATAATCGATTTACATGAAATTTTTACCAGACTTTCACATGTTCGAGCAAGACAGTGCACTAGCACACCCAGCTTGCGAGAAGGTTGAGTTTTCAGATCGCGGGATGCCTGATTTTATGTCCCGACGTTGCTCGGAGCTGATACGATAAACATTTTTCATTAGCAAACCAGACAAAGTTCACCACTGAAGCAGGTTAGCAACCGACAGCACCAGTTGAGACAAGCAAGCTTGTACTCAGGACACACTGTGACGTCAGCGTTATGTCAAGACCAGCAAAGAATATTTAATCAACTGCCATATTTTGTTGAAATATTTTGAATGAGCATTTCTTCAGCTACAACTGGTAAAAATTTTGTGTAAATTGATCATGATTTGAGTGAATTATGAAAAAACAAAAAGGGGTCCTTTTATGAAACACCGTGTATAGTACATGCTATGCAACTGGTCTGGCATAAGAGGTCAATTGCTCTTGACACTCTTGACAAAATTTTAGGGCCTATCACAAAAATGAAATGAAACTTCAGTATGGTTCAGCTCAATTAATTCATTTCTGTTGCCTTGTACACAACTTAACCGAAAAGCTTACAAAAACGTCACTCGAAAAAAAGCTTACAAAAACATCACTCAAAAAGTATCACTCGACAATCACACCCACATGGTGCCATGAAAGCCAGCAAGATTCGCCAACAGATTTTATACAGCATTTTCAAACAGCATACGCTACTGCTGGGAGTGGAAATTACCCTCCAAATTTCAGCAAAACTACTTTACGAACGCTGCTTAAAATACTTAGATGGCAGAGAACACATCCGTGCAAAAAATCTGACAAACAAGAAATGTGCACAAGAAGGCGAGGCCGCTATCCACTGCAAACAATAGCTGCGAAAATAACTAAATGCAATAAAAACTAAAGGTTTAGATAGCAAAAGTAACAAATGTGCATCAAATTTCTAATCATTTTCCACCATATGTGTACTAATGTACAACAAGAACACCACAAACTACACTATTATTACAGATGATAACATTGTATTCATTTCCAAAAGTTATTGATCTCACACAAGGGTTACCTAACTCAAACAACTTTAACAGGTTGTAGATATTTAAGGCATCGTCAGAAAATAACACTCGATTTTTTATCAGTGTAATCAGACACGCAATATGATTACTCACATGCATGAAAATTATGAGTGAACCAAGTAAGCATTAACATTTATATGCTTCACACAAATGTGCACACTTCATTGTCACGACATTTTGTCGTAAATAATGGCGGCAAAGATTTACCATTAGGGACAAGCAAAAGTAACAGCAGGACCAAAAATTTCAAGGTAAGGAGGTTTTGATACTAACAGCTGAGCGTGGTGAACAATTTTGAAAAAATCCGATTATCTGATGCTGTCAGAAGTCTGCGAAGCAACTGACTAAAGATATTCATTCTTGTGGACAAAAAATAATCAAAATTAATCATAATGACTATTAGTGATGAGTAAAAACCCCTTGTGAAACAGAAGTGAATTCACAAACAGACAATCAGATAGAACACAGCAATCAAGCAGTGAGAATCTACACTCGACACAATCAGTAGGAACCACAGCTTTCGGCAGCTAATTTGTAGAAATTCAGTGTCGAGAAATTTCTCCCAATTCTGCTGCATCCTACTTATTAAGCGAATTTCAACCTTTTAATTATCTAAAAACACAAAATGTCTAGTCTTAAGTGGGGCAACAATCACTGATTATACCCCAACAGTTAAATACACTTTTTGTACTGCAGCAAAGTTTTAGCGATTGCTGAAGTAGTCAGTCGATTTAAAGACACTGGCAATTTTGTTAGAAAAAGTTGCTGAAAACTTGACTCAAATCTGAACAACAAAAGTAACGATCAAACAGTACCAAATTCCACAAGATGCCGCAAAAACGTTAAAATTTCAGCAGCGCACACAGAAATCTGTGGTCCCAAGACACAATCAGCGTGGCGAGGTACCAGCTTAGTGGGCAATGACAACAAATAACTCTGTGTGACCAACCGACCAACCAACGGGAAGCAGCCTGCCAGCAAGCACAACTACCAGCCGGCCAACTGCTTGTTAGTTCCATGATGTGTGTGCGTGTATGTACTATTGACACTGGTGAACGGTGACCAAAATATTCACGTCGACGGCACTGCAGGACCCAACTAGGCTGCTTACCAACCAATCATAAACTGAGAATTACTGCCAGGATATTGTCGGAAAATTATTAACTTCCGCCTGTTCAACGACAGGAGTGCCGTTCGCGACGTAGTTCAGACGAATTCGCATCCGCAATGGTTGCTACAACAGCAAACAGTTCACCTCACTAGAATGTACCATAAGGTGTATTCAAAATACCAGAAGTCACAGCTAACGATCACAATCCCTGGAACTGGGATTAAAGAAACTAGCAAAGTACCCACCCGATGGGCAAGAGGACCTTTAAGTAATCGTCATTCACCAGATTGCACCACAAAGCACTACACGCTGCGCTAAGCATTATACTGATGACCGACCAACAACTCAGCTCCTCCTCTCTCATGCTGTTCATGGGGTAGAATGGAGGGGCGAGGTGGGGGTGCACGTAACTAAAACCCAAGGACTCAAACGCTAGTCTTGGTCTGCGGCCGTGCAACACAGAAAACGTCAGGGGGGTATGACGTGTCATGACGGACAAACTTTCCGTGCATTATAGTAAGATTTGTAATCCCGGGATCCCATTTTTAGATTAGACTTACAGACTGCTCATTAGTAAGTATCCCTGTTAGACTTATTTCATGTAAAGGATGCAGTAGGCCGCAGCCCCTGCATCGGCTGGTGTATCCGAACTGTAGTAAGTAGCTTAACAGTCAAAATGCAACACACAGTGCACAGCAAGATCTCTTGCATGCATGAAATATTATACTAAGTAGTTAGAACAGTTATTTCATCAATTAAATGCTAGATTAACAATTTAACTGTAATTACGATATGCCAAAAGTGGGAGGGACTATGCCAATCTCATGATTCTGCAAGTCAGATGAATTACTCCAAAGATCGATGGCCGAAATAGCAATATCCCACAAAACCATTTCAGTATTATAGGCAGACAAAAAAGATGAAGTAAACAGCAGAAACAGCACCCAAAAATTTTAAGGAAATCTGGCAAACGGCACTTCACAAAAATTTCACATATATCAACAAACTAATGACTGTCTAACTAATGCAGCCAAAATAATTACGCAGAGAAATTGTTTCAAATAACAGCAAACTGTACAAGCATAAACCCGGAGGTCAATTAGCAGACACAAAAACGTGTCACTGTGGAGACAACTGGAAAGAAGTGGAACAGAGGATCATACCCGAGATGGGTTGTTGATTCTGATAAGCTGTGTGATAGAGCCGCCATTGAACGGAGGCAACAAACTACTGGAGGGAGACAGCAGCTGTAGCTGGAATGTCTACAACATCAGCGAGAACGTAAACTTAAGAGAACAAAATCCATACAAAAGTCTACAGAACCTTAGCAACTTCACCAAAATTAGTATTACTCTCTACAATTATTGTACAACCAGCGCACTTTTGGGAGTAATCCCACGGCCACCTAGGGAATACAGTGTAGTCTCAGCTTGTGCCACGGTAAAAAATCCTGGATGACCCAGGCTATACTCAGTTGCCAAGGAAAACTGCTGCTGCAGCTTTTTATATATACATATATTCACTCTACCTGTCATTCAACTATCAAAAGCACCAAAGAACAGAATCAGAGTAAACAAGATCTGCAGGAATAGCTGAACATCCTAATGCAGTACTGCAAATTTCACTTACTGTACACTGGTGAAATTTACGACAGCAGATAAAATTGACTCAATAACAAAAATAGCAAAAACTTAGCAACCAAAGTGTATATCATAATATGATAGCAACAAAACATTGCTCAGATGATTCAGTGACTTCTGCTCGTCCAACAACTGCGTGTACACAACTGCGTGCGGTGACTACTGCTCGCACAGACATCTGTGTGCGGCAAATATTGCTCGCACATCAACAGCATGATTAACAGTGCTCTAAATGTGATTTAGTACGTTTACAAAATGTACATCTCGCATATATAACAGCACAATCTAATGTACAAGCTACTGACTATCTTTTGGCCTCGTTCAGTGCAACCAAATTCGACTGCCATATCTAATACTCAGTACACCAACTGTATACTGCAGGCCCATGGAGATGGGGAGGGGTAAAGGGTAAGTTACCCGGACCCTGCAACGTTTGGGGGCCCCACCATCGCTCAAAAAATATAAAGTACATCAGATTGTACCATTGTAAAAAAATTCCAAAATTTTTTTTTTACCAGACCACTCTGGCTCTCGATGGGCATGGTATACTGACTGTATTCAAGCATGACCATCTGCTGATCGCAGTTCACAGTCGAAAAATCGATCTAAAACCGTTCAACTTTCATTACAGACATATGTAACATACGCCATTGAATAGATCCTTATAAACCCTTGATGGTCAACTGGTCACTTCTGCTGTTAATTGACGGGCGAGCAATTGATGCGTGATTTCCTTCCATGCAATGATCAGTTATCGTCCAAGCAACTGTCCGTACACCGCTCTGACAAATCTTGGAAGTATCTTCCAGTACAACCAGCCATGAGACAGCCTTTAATAACATGCAGAGTGTAATCTGCTAATAGGAAGCACAGCCACTTTCACCTTGGGAACTGCTGCCTGGAAAACAAAATCTTGGATGGCAAGCGCACTTCCGTTTGTGGCGGTCAACGTAATGCTGAGTGACTGTGGGTCGGTCGAGTCGTGCTCCAATGCAAACTGAACTCTGAGGTTGTTCTTGTCAAACACTGTCATTGTCGGCAGAGCTGATATCACAAAACATGCATCATTAGTGTCAGCTATCACAATCGATGTACTGTTTTTTTAGCAAAATAAACTTTTAATGATTTACCGACATGTCATGTGCACCATCAAATTTTTTTTGGGGGGGTGGGGAGTAAACCACTAAACCCACCCAAAATATGCTAAAAGCTCACACAAAAACCCCAGCCCAATCTTACCTTAGACCTAAGTTCAACCTGCATCCTGGTATATGCATTGGCCCACATTCCGCTCTATCTTTTGCCAGTTTCTTGGCTTCTTACCAGCCAGTGTCCATATCTTTCAGATCTCATCTGAAGATGTTCATCCAGATTTTCCTCGGCCATCCCGGCTCTCTCTTGCAGCCCCCCAATACCCACTGTATTGCCTGATGGAATATTCGGGAGTCCTCCATTATCAGTACATGTTCCACCAAAACTAAATACAATTTCGGTTTCCTGTTAAACTAATAATGAAATACTGTATTATGGTGACTGGCTATGTTTGTGAAACATTAAGCTGACAAATTTGCAAATATTAGTATATTCTATGTTACAAGTGGAAAACAAACTAGCATAATGAATCAACCAACTGAAAACCCGTACAAATCCCAAAAGCCATCAAGTTGAGCCTTGGCCGGTCTTACCAGTCTAACAAACTTATTTTAATACCCCGAAATCTAAAACCCCATAGAGTTAAACTTTTTTTAAAACTCAGATTTTTTGCAACCATGAACGTGAGATCATTATTTGTACGTTGACAAATAAACAAACTACCACAATGACCTATTCTTGCTAAGCATGTTACAGTGCAAATAAATTGGAGTGTGTCATTTTTGTTTATTCTATATATCAAACATGCAGACTGCGAAAGCCAATGCAAATAACAGTAAGCAGAAAAATAGTCAAAAAAGTGTTCATTGTTACCACAGTTTATTGCAATGACTGAGGCTAACTCATTTCGCAAACCACAACTGACAAAAAAAATTAAGTAAGTAGTTACGACACTGTACATGCAATTACGTATGCATCATCCTGCATTTCTGGCAAACAAAAAGGTACAATTTGGCTTAAATGCAAAACTGATTTTTGCACACTAGTACAAAAACACAAGCCACGTCAAAAACAACTCAAGTACCGGCACATGAGAAATAAAAAGAAATTTCACAGTCACTACAGAATTACATATTTAGTATGGCTGCAGAAATTAACAAGTAATTAATCAATTAATCGCTAAAAAAATTAATCGATAAAAATATTTTAAAACTGATATAAAATAAATAAAAATTTTGAACTTTTTAACAGCCAAAAATGACTGATGATCAACGATTGTTATAAAACTTTTATGTCAGATGTGACATGTCACCAAAACTTTTACTTGTATAGTGATAGTTGAATTCTGCAGTTTCCGTGGTCTTTCTTCACTACAAAAATTAATCAAAACTGATCGATTAATTTTCACTAACTTTTGGAAACTAATCAATTAAAAATGAATAATTGTACCAAACAGAGAAATGCTATGGTAGCCACTCACCGTTGACATTGTTAGCAACATGGACGTTGGACGTGACCAACGGTGCAGGGGTGGACAAAGTGGTTGTAGGATTCAACCCATCCAGTAGACTAGTACCTCCATGACCTGAGACAAACAATGCAAACATACCCAACTACAAGCAATCCGAGGCCTCAATCTACAACTGCGAATAGTACAGACACCTACACCGTGTTTGAAAAAAGGAAGTGACTTTTATTTCTTGAATAGTTCAGTGAGATTAGCCAATTGTAATAACTTTTGGCCTGCAAAATCAAGAAGAAACTGAACATAAACGACTATCATTTTACTCACCTTACTTTAATACTGTTGCTACACTACCTTGTGAAATGCAGTAGGTCATAGTTTGGCCGCTCGCAACAATATATAGTGCATGCATACTGGCCAAAGGGTGGTGACACTCTGCAGCTGGGAAAGTAGCCATGGGTCTGGTGTTGCCATGCGTCACGGACTCAGTGGTCTATCCACCTACGGGCTCAATGGCCATAGATAGGGAGATGAGCACTCTGCCTAAGCCCACATGGTACAACCCCTTTACCTAAAGACCCCTAGAAATGCCCAAAACCTCCTTTCCCAAATTAATCATAATACATCTATAAGTTTCAAGTCATCTTGTACAGAAATGAACAGATACAAAATCATCTCTCTTGTCAGAGGTCACAACAACTAACATATGCTGAAGTTGAGCAGCCAGAATAGAGAAACATCCTGATTTAGATTCTTATGATAACACGAAGCTATGTGACTTCATCAACAAGAAATTTGAGCTAACGAGATGCATGAAAGCCTATAGCAGTTCCAGTTCATTAGTTTAGCTGAAAATTGGGGTGTTCACACTAAGTTTCACATAACGATAGTTCCGTGGCGCCACCTTGTGAATGATATAGACTTGTGTCGCAGCCCAAAATCGCCAAAAAATCCACAAAACCCCCTATTTTGGCGTTCAAGGTCATTCAAGGTCACTGAATTCAATGCCAATCGATAGCCAGTGTACGACTTTCTATTAGTGATTAATAATAACCTAGGCCCTATCTTGCACTATTACGGAGATACAGTGACTCATTGGCCAAAAATCGCAAATTTTGCCCACCCCCCTCTCATTTAGCGCCCTCGTTCAGGGTGACCCCCTTCAAACTTATGGAAAAGCTTTACGATTCCTAAAACTACAGTCTTCCAGGCAGCCGACAGTGAAGATTTGGTGATCCTAGCTTTCACCGTTTTTGACCGATCCACCCGTGTGACCGACAGACAGACAGACGAATGGACAGAATTTCGATGGCTAAGACAGGGTGAAAGCAGTAGCTGCTTTTGCGCGTAAAAATATATCTTCACATAACAATCAAAAGCTTAATTATGCTGTTCAAAACAAACTAAACATTAATCAAACTGGTAAATTTTTGCAACTAAGGCCTCACTATGGCCAGATAGTAAAAGAATGTTAATCCTAAAAAAAGTTGAGAATAAAACCGACCGGCATTCTGTGGTGCTGCTGAAAGATCAAGGTCTCCGAGTAAATCAAGGATGTCACCTTTAACCGGCACATTGCCTGGAGGCACTGACTTTGAGATGGGCAAGGAATCACCTCCCAGCAAGTCCAGGATGTTCTGAGTCTGTGCCAACACAGTCAACCACTTACTCCACTTAGGGTCCATTGTTCCATGCCTAGGTTAACTCACAGGTTTGCTAACCAGAGGTTGACTTTAACTCTTGGGTTAACCTCGCAAACACTGTTCCATGCCAAATTTTGCTGCGGAGCAACACGCCGCCACAAGTTAACTCTAACCCGTGCGTGCATGGAACAATCAACCTTTACTGCATTGTATTCATCAGCGTACACTAACATAGGCTCAGCTATTATATCATGAGCACATATCTCTGGAAACAATCCAAGCTAGGGTGGTCCCGAATGCCTTTAAAAAAGTGAAAGTTGTGCATAGTTCTTTATGTGAAACCCACCAAAGAGCTATATGGGATCATGCAATGTATCTACCACTAGACACAGGTCAATGTGCTCTGCAACAGCCCCAGCCAGACAGGCTGATACTCAATTAATCCTAGATCCCAAATTAATAGAAAACTAAATCGATCTTGGTGTTGGTTATAAACTGAGATGATTTATCAGTCTGCAGACAGTCACCCATCCAAATAGTAACCACCTGACAGCAACCTAACCAGGATTCAAACTCGTGGCCTTTTGACTGTTAAGTCCAATGTCCCTAACCACCACCAACTTACAGCTACCTTCCTATCAACCAACCCCCAACAACATCTAAAAGTAAAGATAAAAGGTAGGCATATAGCTCTTAAGTAGCGAACCCCTCACACAGCTACGGAGCGTCACTTGTCATATAGGATCACACAGTGTTACCTACCTGCCACCCGACAGAAATAAATGTGCCGCACCATAACCCCAGCCAGATAGGCTGGTAATCGATTTACCTACCCCAAAAGGATAAAAGGCTGAGTTTACCTAGCCAGCTGGTTACATACCAAGATGGTTTACCTGCCCGGAGGCAGTCACCCATCAAAGTACTAACCCGGCTAGCGTAGAGTAACTTTGTTGATCGGATGAAACGCGTTGCCACTAGGCAAAGCCACTACTACCATCTAACCAGTAACCACCGTAAAAAAACTTATGAGAATGCTATACACAGTTACACACAGTAAGACTGAAATTACCACATCATCCACATCAACAAACACATCCAACTATCTATCATTATGCTTTATCAAAATAATAATAATAATAACTTGAAAATTGCACTAATAACGAAAAAAACTAACAGCTGGCACTTTTATCACTAGTCTTATTTTTAAAAATCATCGACAGCATCAAAACCATAAAAACAAATTCATGCTGCACCTAAGCTGTACATATGGTCAGATAGTTTAATTGCATGGAGTACCTGGTTGGTAGGACTGGTCGTTGGAGTAAGCCGAGTGCCAATGTTGTTTGGATACGGCAGCTGCTCCTCATCATCAATGCCAGCCTGAGCATCTCCATTAGCCAGCGCCGGCGTGTTGATCGTCTTCTCCAGTATTGGCATCCGTTCCAGCAGACCCAATCTAGTGCAAACAAAAAACAACACAAAGTCCTTCTCCAGCCATAAGGTGGCATTGATCTCCATTTCGTCAGTGTACACTGCGAGACTACGGATACAGGGCTAGTGCATTGAGTGGTGTGCCCGTTTACATCCCAGCTGTTTTCGAGAATGCGCATTGTGCCTACCCACTGAGGGATGGCCAGGCTGAGTTGACCTGGGAAGCTGGTTACATATCAAAATGTTTACCCACCTAATGACAGCCTTAGGCCTGGCATTAGTTACCTTCTATGATGGTAACAACACCCCACCGTGGTCGGCCACCTTGGCACGGTGGTGGGGCTTCGTGCTCCCATGACCTGAAATATTTCTAAAATCTGGAAGGTAGTCAACTAAGAGCCAACCAAAGATGAGCAGATATATTACTAGTGCTTGAGCACTGGCTACTTTTCGGCTTTTACGCCGATTTTGGCTTTACAGGCTTCTACAACTTCACGGTCGTTTATCTACATCCTCACAGTTGTTCACGGCTTCATAGCAGTTTCCTGTAACCTTTTGGTTACATTTGGGGAAGCACATTGGGCCAAACTGATACAGTCTCAGCGCTGGGCAGGTGTAACAGCCTGAACACCCCAGAGGTGAGGTAAGGTAAGATGGTAACAACAATGTTACCAACTAAGCCAAACTGCACACAGAAACCAATATTCAAATATCAGTGTTGGCGGTGCAGTGTCCAATACGCTGGACTCCAAACTTAATCAACCAAGTTGACTGACATGAACCCTGATTAATACCTAGATGGGAATGGGTAAGTGAATAGGACAGCAAAGAAACCATATTCCTGCTTCAGAGGCTGTCCATAGCTCTGCAAAGAAGTAATGCGGTCTCATTCTTAAGCACTTGTCCATCCATTCATTTTGCTGCAGCAGCCATTTACACTTTGTTTAGTTTTCTAGCCTCTGGAACTGAGTACTGAAGATTTAGAAAAATAATAATTTAGCCTGATCAATCACCTGATTTGCTCTTGTGAGCGGAACAGCCCAGCAAACTCAATGCTGCGTTGCTGCAATTCTATGTTCATGCTGGTTGCATACAAACTGATCATCTTCCGAATTAACCTACAGCACAGCCAGAAAACAATCAACAGAGTCTTCATGGACATACAATACATAAATGAGTGGTGATAAATAAATATAGATAAAATGATTTGCTTCTTCAAGAAAATATGTCTATCAAATACAAAAAAAAACAACATTTGAGGCACCAAAACGTGTGACAATTCTGCACAAAAAACACACAACCATACACATACCTCAACCTAGCAAGAAAAGTAGCACAAACTGCAGAAATTCATGCAAAATACAGAACAAGACAGAACTCAGATAAAGCTTGGCAAAATTCAGGCTAATAGGTTTATACAATATTTATACTTTCATATGTATGAGCTTGTGTGGACTATGATCAGTTAACATTAGTTATCACCGTTTACACCTAAGCAGCAGTCTCACTGCTACTGGGCTACTGGCTTTGTATTACAATACTCCACTGTTCCACTTTCATGACTTTTAGAAATCCACAGCAACCACACAGAGCTGCTATGTCTGAATAATAAGTTCAGCTTACATCTGAGAGTTGGGCGAGTGGAACCGAGTGCTCAGTTTAGTGATGGCCGTGATCGTGTACTGCTTTGTGGTCGGAGACGAGTTGTTGTTGACAAGAACTCTTTCCAGCACTTCCAATACTTCCTCTTCTGTAGCCTGACAACAGAACACAAATGCATTATTATCTATCATTGTTAAAAATGACAAATTCAATGTAACGTATGCTAAAAGCATGAAAACATGTTAAAAAGTGCACGGTAAAGCATTCTGGACGGTCCAACATCACAGGCAAGAAGAGCATGAGGTCAATTAAATTTTGGTTTCGGTTTAAGCACCAATTCTGACAATAAATAGTTTTGGTCTGGTTTCGGTAAGATGCACTATAATGAGTTCAGAGTTTCAGACAAAACTACGAATAGTTTCAGCATCAAATAACTGAAAGTGACCTAATGCTGTCTGGCTAGCATTTTTGCATTTTTATAATGCCTGCTGTTCCTCTTATCAGTTATCTTGTACTCATTAACCCCAGTCCAGTCCATGCTATGCCTGCAATGCAGAGTCTGCACGTGGCAATTGTTGAATGCCAATGTCTGCACGTGAAGTCTAAGGCCCTCAGCAGAGCCGCAGTCTCGGCTGGTATTATTAAGGCCTCTTTCATGTGCCATTACCACTTACATATGCGCAATTTTATGATGTTTGTGGCAAGTAAACGGTCATATGCAGATGTTTGCAGCAATTCCAAAAACATCAGTTTTTGTCTTCCAATATTTATTAGTTGAATTGCATACTAATTAATTACGTCTTAATGGAACTGATCTACAGTCAGCTTGGAGATAACAGATATGAATTAGACCAAAATGTCGTCTGGACTCTGCAGAATAGTCAGCCAAAGAAAACTGTACCTGGATTGGCTCGTCATCGTCGCTGGTAGCGGTAAAAAGTTGATCACCAAACTCGCCTATGCACCACGCAGCCACCTGCAGCAGAGGCTGTTGGGATATGTCAGCCGACATTGCTCGGTACAGCTGCTGGACTGTGTACGCATGAAGGTTTGACGTCTCCTGAACCAGCTGGATCAGGCAAGAGATCATGTCGTCACGCATGTAGTTTCCCGCCTATATACAGACAGTAACAATATGCACATCTCAGGGTGATCACTCTTTTCAGAAAAGACTTTCCATGACTTTTTGATGTCCAAACACATAAAAATCATGACCTATCGGCACAACATATTTTTCCAAATACAAGAGGGGCAGAGCTGACTAGAGAATCTAGGGGAGCGCTGTGAGCTCCCCAGCGAGATTTGAGGCGGCTGACCGAGAACGCATTTTAGCACATTTTAGAGTTACCAAGTGGCTCTAGCAGAAAAAAACAAGAAAAGCCCAGAAAAATGCAAAGGGAAACGCGCAACAGCAGTGCATGCTTGAAAGCTCAGTGCGAACCTAGCAACGACGTTTCTTTTACACTCACTAGAAGGCGCCGGACAACCGGTCTCATGCAGCCGTATCAAGTATCTATAGTGTTTTCATTCATTTATGCTCACCAGAGGGCGCCAGATGGCATGACCGGTCTCGCTCGACCATATTGGTTTAAAATCTCAAATTTTCCCATCCCCTCTCATTTAGCACCCTCGATCAGGGTGACCCCTTTCGAATTTATGGAAAAGCTTTACGGTTCCTAAAACTAGAGTCTTCCAGGCAGTCGAAGGTGAAGATTTGGTGATTCTAGCTTGCACCACTTTTGACTGATCCACCCGTGTGACAGACAGATGGACAGACAGAACTGCAATGGCTAAGACGCGCTACAGCAGTAGCTGCTGTTGCGTGTAAAACCAGTGGTCACCCTGAGGTCTCTACCTAAGCTGTAAGCCATCGAGTGGTTGAAAGCATTACGCCAACCCAGCTTAGTATTCTCAGTGTGATGGGTAACGAGTACTAACTTGAAAGCTATGAGATTAGAAGATAACCAAGTGCGGTTGACTGGGCAGTGGTATGTCTGTGTGTGCAGGTCCAACTGTTTGCTGGTGCAAGCAACTGACGGCTGCATAATATGCTGCAGTGTCAATAGCTCATAAAAGTTTGAGACTGCAAAGCATTTCTGATAATGAGTCTAGACTCATGCAAGCAGCACTATGACCTTTGTGTGATATGTCACCCTTCTTTGGCTTGTGCATAGCTATACAAAATTCTGTTTCACCATACTTATCTAATCTCTTGACATTTTAAAAGCTGTGCCTGCCTGCCTTGATAATCATTCAGAAGAAGGTAAATTACCAAGAAAACAAGCAAAGTGTGAAGGCCAAGCACACACAAATATTTTCCAATTTATCCACAAATGGGTGCAAATTATGAGTAATAATTGAAGAGTCATGTCATTCCGTGATAAACTTAAAACACGGTTCTTGCCCATTTGTCAAAATCAAATTCAAGGACTTTCAAGGGCCACACAATACAAAAGAAATCCAGACAGCATGTTACAATGAAAAACAATTCGTACCGTTGTCAGCACTTTCATAACAGTATCTATGTTCCACCTTTTATTAGGTGCATGCCTGCAAATGCAAACACACACACACACACACAATACGGCTTGTAAACTTCGACTTTACTTCTCAGAAATCAAACTAAGTTGCAGAGATCAAAGACCACCGAGCAAAACGAAGATTCGGAGTTAAGCACTAGTTATTCAGAAAACATGCATGAAGAAAAATGGTTCTTAAAAGTGTCACTAAATACAACTTCAAGCCACTGCTATCAGTGCCAATGTCTGTTTAACTGTCAATAACTCCAGAGCTATTCTAGGCTGGACCATATCCCTGCAGAAGAGAAACTTTTGCAAAATGTTATTACTAGCTACAAACTAACAGTGTGGTAACAAGGACAGCACGTAAGAAAAAAATTAAGAAAAAACATAAATTTACACAAAGTTCCCATCTAAAGAAAGTTCACGATGTGACCTAACAAAAATGATACATCGAACAACATACAACAAAAAAAACACAAAAAAGCAACAGACAGCAGAGAAGATAAACCATAAACAATAACAACAATAGTACTACAAAACATTAACATGTAAGCATAACGAAAAGGTTCTACAAAAAATATTCAGCACTTATTTAAAAAGACGCCGGGCCAGAAGCATGTAACAGTTAACAGTACAGGTATAAATGAGCAATACTTTAAACAGCTAATATCAAGACAAGGTGCTAAAACAGTTGAAGCAAGAAGGGGGATAAATCGAGAAATAGCAGAAGAGATGGCTAAAACATGTATTGCACTGTGATTCTCTTGTGAAAACAGTACTGGACAAGAAAGGAGCTAATGCTCATGAGACGTGCAAGAGCCTATAGCAGTTCCTGTTTGCAGGTAATCTTGGTCTATCTCCATCCATTTCGTCGCAATTCACTTTTTGCCGCCAAAAATCGCCAAAAAATCACAAAAAATATTTTTGGGGTTCAAGGTCATCAACGTCGACAATCCTAAGAAGTTTGTCGCCAGCGACTGTTATGTTAAGCAGCATGTCTGTGCCTATCTGCAACCATTTTCATGCCAGACAAGCCAACAGCAGACAAATAGCCACTTTTTAGAGTGGTACCCCTCTGACACCTGCATGCTTGAACCTATAGTCCGGACTTGGATTACTAAAATATACATTCAATGCTAAAAATTTCATATGCAGGTTGTCTTAGTCTATCTGCAGCCATTTTGGTGCAATTCACTCTTGAAATGCAGGCCACAGCCTAAAATCATGAAAAATTCACTAAAACCCCCTATTTTGGAGGTTCAAGATCATTCAAGGTTATCGACATTGACATTCCTAAGAAGGTGTCGCCAGTGCTTGCTATGATAAGCAGCATGTCTGTGGCTATCTGCAACCATTTACACGTTAAACAAGCCAATACCTGTAAAACATCTTTTTTAAGAGGGGGTGCCCCTCATTTATCCCCTCATTCGTGGGATCCCTCTTCACCCAGTAGCATGAAATTTTGTCATGAAATACTAGAGACCCTAGGCTATCATATGGTTTTCACCCGAAGTCTGAATCTCACCTGGGCTTGAATCAGTACCAGATCGTGAAAAACAGACGGACAGAATTGCCATAGCTAATACGCACTATCCTAGCTCGCGCGCGTAAAAAATGACGCCAGGGAAGAAGGAAAGAAGGAGACTGAAAAAAAGTTACTGAGCTGGCTGTTGGAGACAAGTGATGGGTAAATCGATTATCCACAATTCAAGGAACTGGCACAGGAACGAACAAGACGAAGTCGACAAAAACGAAAACCTGCCCGCACAGGCAGAATACAACAGAAGAAGAATATCAAGTAGAGACAGCTCTGATCAATAAATGATGAAAACAGGTACAGTACTTCTCGGCGGCTAGAACAAGACTGGATGAGCAGTCAGACTTGAACTCTGGATCACATTTCTCCAGAAACGACAGCAGCTCTTTCACCATGCTGCGGATGTTGTTACCGTTGATTAGCGCAAAGCACAGCTCCATTGCACGCCTGCAACATACGTGGCTCATATCAGTAAACAGCATAAACGCTGTGGTCCATAAAAACAAGCCACTTTTATGTTTTTTAATAGCTCCGTGCGACATTGGCCGATTTCAACAATTTTTGGCATGCGACATCAGGAAGAAACTCTACACAAATGACTCTAGTTTTGGCCACCCGACTTTAATACTGTCGCTACACTACCTTGTGAAATGCAGGTTGTTGAACCTGCTGTTTGCGAGTTGTGTCAATGTTTGCCGCTAGTATTCGCACTGGAGGAGGACATTTTAAGCACATGCTGTAATAAAAATGATTTGATGTACACGAGTGCGTTTTTGAGATACAGTAGCTGCCAATCATGTTTTGTCGCTATTCAGTTAAATATTTCTGAGCCAACACGTGGGCTGTCCAGTATTAATTCATTGTTGTAAATGGCCAAACTACGACTTCTGCATTTCACAAGGTAGTGTATCGACAGTATTAAAGTGAGGTGGTCAAAACTATAATCATCTGCGCCAAGTTCTTTCCTGCTGACACACGCCAAAAATTATTAAAATCGGCCGATGTTTCATGAAGCTATTAAAAAAATAAAAGTGGCACATTTTTAATGGACCACGGTGTACATCTGATCCTACCGCAGAATTAACAACTGACACTACTGCACAAAGGGAGGGCATGCATTCGACCAACCACTTTCCAACCAAACACTTTCATAAGTTCACTACTGGGAAACTCTAGACCAAAACCAGAAACATCAGTAACAGCACTAGTTACAGATTATATACGTTTGGGCTTAAAAATGAAAAAATATTTAGGCAATGCAGAACAATCAATCTCAAATAGACCATTCCCACTAGCAAGTGGATAGAAATAAATAACAATAAAATAAAAAAATAAAGAAATCTACATACCACAGTGCAGAGCAATGAATGTGGGCTATGTTAATTGACAGTATGAAATACACTAAAAAAAGACTAAATTTTGCATTACAGTTAAAACTGAACCTCCCATAAATAGATTTTTGATAGTTATCACAACAGAACTTAATTTGTCTCTGACCAAACTGTTAGACTGAAACAGCAACTAACAAGCAATATAAACTACGAAGGTCATTCGATAAATAAGTTACAAAACAGTGACACTCTGTTAGTTTTCCAAATGTTAAAAATCTGAAATATAAGTTTTGTAGGAAATTTAATTCCGAGTAGCAGTTGTGAGTTTTATGACGATGACGTCACTATGACGTCATTCATAAATATTAAATACGGCGACGTTGACTCTGAAATCCTGCCATAATGAACAGCCTGCCGTTATTGTATTTTTGTGGGCAAAAAATAAATGCAAATCAGATTCACTTTGAGATGCATCCAGTATCTGGTGGAAAGTGCTTTGCGAACAGAACAGTTCACGTTTGTTGTAAGAGAATGCTAGAAGGACATAAATTTGTATCATATACCAAGGTGCAATCAGTCGTTCTTCAGTCGCATGGACAGCAGCCATCATTGTTCTTTGCATCGGGCATTCGCAAAGTTGCCGACAGATAAAATTAAATGTTTGAGCAAACTCGGACGATATGTTAAAAATGAAACATTAGTCTATAACACTTAAAGAAATGGCGTTAACTTGTTAAGTTTATTCGTATTTTTCTTCCTGAGCTTATGCTGTTTGTCACTTGCGAGTTATGATAGATTACTGGTGGGAAAAATAAATATGTGTAGATGTGTCCTGTGAACAGATGACATCGCAATAATGATGTCATCATCAAAAAAAATTTTAAACGTGATCAGAAAAAAATTCCCTACAAAACGTATATTCCAGACTGTTTAGATTTGGAAACATAACAAAATGACGCTGTTTTGTAACTTATTTATCAAAAGACCCTCGTACATTGTCTTTCTACTAACTGTTGACAATTCAGCAAAAACAGTTGGCCTACGTTCGGAAGAAAGCAACCACATGTGCTTCACTCTATCAGCGCTTTCAAACTGTTAGTAAAGCAACCGAAAGGCCACCTGATCTGTAAACCAGCCCACTGCATCAATCCTACATGCTGAAGGTAAAAGGTAAAATTCGTCAATTTGTATAGTGCATCGTCGCAAACACGCCTCTAATGCGCTTTCGTCACTAACCAGAGCCGCCTGCCACACGGCCACCATGTGCAGCCTGCAGACAGGCTGGCGCAGCGGCCGCCTAGGCAAACCCGGTCAGCTGTACCAAGGTCCCCACCTTCCGTAACCCATGTAAATGAGTTACTACTCATTTTACCATCCCACGGAGGGTAGAAAACTGAGTCGACCTAAAGTAAGTACCTCAGGGGAAAAAGTCAAAAGCAGTACTAGTACAAAATAGCAGACCGACCGTTTGATGGAGATGTCAGGATCCCTGAGGCAGTCTACGATGGTGCTGCGATGTCGCTGGACTGCATTGTAGTCGGCATGCACGACTCGTAGCAGCGTGTTCAATGCCACGTACCTACACATATATGAACACATATAGTAATATTAATAATAATAATACACAAACTTGTAAAGCGCCATATGGAAGTAGCTTCAGAGGCGCTGGTGACAGGTGGCGTGTTACTGTAAGTAGACTTGCCTAAAGAGACAAGTTTGGGATTAGCTTTAAAGGATGAGAGAGAGAGAGATTGAGTTACAGAGTTAAATACTAGTTCGTTGGCGACGCTATAGTACTGGTGGCAGAAAAGTGCATCCTCTTGCGCTGGACCCGTCTGCACCGAACACTCTTCCTGCATATTAATGAATTAAAACGATTGTGATGCTTATATTGGACTTTTTAGCATTCGTTGTCATTCCTTGTTTTATCCACGGACACAGCGCACCGAGCGCATTAGAGATTACTTTTAGGCCTTGTCTGCTATGATAATGTGCTATATAAATGTTCTATTAATAATAATAATGTTCTATTAATTAATTAATTAATAATAATAATAATAGTAATACTGTGTGAGGTGACAAACAGTAAAGTTTAATTTGTTACCCAGTACCATCAATCAAAAATCTGTTACCATCTGCGATTGAAGCTTACTACCAAATTTTTGCTAGAGTTCATTGCAAAAGCACATGATGATCATTGTGTCGCAATTTTTACTGCAACAAAATTTATTTTGTATTGCAGAACATTAAATATGTAGGCCCCATCACTGCTGTACTGCTCGCTGGAAACACTGGTACATGAGGCAGAATACGTCCGACATTCATCAAACACAACCCACTGTTCGGTGCCACATAGCTAAATAGTCAACAGCGTACACAATAAATTTTTGTATTTTTACTTACTGCCATGCATTAAATCTCGATGCAATCTTTACAATTTCTTAAGGTAAATTCTGCTGACATGCAACAATAATCATATTCCTTCTATCTAATTTTAGATATAAAATAATATCATCACCATTAGTAACACATGTACCTGATGTTCTTATCATTGTTAAGAAGAAATCGACCCAGAATGTTGACAGCTAAAACCTGCAAATATGTAGCATGAATAACTATCATTTTCTAAACTTTCAATGTAGCATTATTAATCAATCCTCCGCCAACAGCAAGATTAATTCTTCTTACACAAGCTGCACACACTACACTCTACATTTTACAGAAACAACTAAATGGTCGTTGATCTCAAAATGGTCGTAATATACCATTATATTCCATGACATTTTTACTTCAAACTGCTCAAAATTCCGTAATGTATTGAATGGTCCATAGCACCGACATGGGTTTGCGCGAATAGCTATAAACATATCCATCAACAAGAGCAACGAACCGCATTATACTACCTACTCATGCCAACAGTCCAACACCCGACTCTCACAATAACATGCCTTATAACAACAAATAACCACCTGTCACAAAAAAATATCATGTTTGAAAAAACAATGTTAATATGCTGATTTTGCTCTTTACCGCAGTGCAGTTGGAACCCAGAACATTCATTCACAAAAAAATCACATCTCTGCCATCAAAACTACTTAACTGGGTTACCCTGCACTAATATAAACAAATATAAGCAACTGAAAACTGGCTCAAAACACTGAAAAACTTATTGCGAAGTAACACAAACTGAATGATCAAATGCATGATCACTGGTCATACCCGCAGACCACTCTCCGACTCAATGTCCATGATGGTCAGACAGGTCTCATACAGAATGGCATTGCCCACGTTTTTACTAGTCTCCGTGTTGGTCGCCACCTAAAACCATCATACAGATGGAAACTGGAACTTTCATACCCGAGAACTTTCGTTCCCGGGAACAAAATAAAACTTTCGTTCCTTGGAACTTTCGTTCTCAACATCAAAATTAGCATGGAACTTTCGTTCCCTAACATTGATTATTAGGCCTATACTGTACACATTTTTGACGTGCTTTTTTAATTACAGCTATGCCGTAGGCGTCGATGGTACTATTGTCATCTCTCTCGTCCGTCTGTCTGTCCGTAACGGATGTATATTGTGGATGTATATATAAATGTTGGGTCATAGAGAAAAACTTTATGCAGATCAGATAAAAAAGTCATCACACTTGGATGACCTTGAAGGTCAGTACTGCAACAGGAAATAAGCTAGTGCATCTTCTCTAGCAACAGCTGGGCTTCCTTGTTATTATTATATCTTGTTCAAACTCTAGCTATATACGTCTAGCGAGTGACACAAAATTGGAGCTTTCTTCGCTGAACTATAAGCACTACGTAAGGATAACGGGTTCAGTAATTATTAATGTCTGGGAACAAAAGTTCCATGCTAATTTGACTTTTGGAAATGAAAGTTCCAGGAGACGAAAGTTCCTGGGAACGAAAGTTCTACCTATGGAACTTTCGTTCCCGGGAACGAAAGTTCCATGAATCATACAGACTACAGAGAACAATGCTCAAATATATTCTGTACACAGTATGGTGCAGGGCTTAACTTAAAATAATTCCCCAAAAAATTTTTTAGAATGATTTACGCAACATCATCCTAAGTTCCACATACCAGAACACTCTGCGCAATCGAAGTCAAGTTTTCCGTAATTGTCAATGTAATTAATTTTAATTTTTCACCCGTGTCAATGCTGCTCGGTCGACAGATAAAGCAACGTGTCATGTAAACGCTATAAGCATGGCCCTGGGTGGCCAAGCTGCCGCCAAGCCTCATGCATGCTAGAGCAAAAATGTGGGTTGAGCGAATACCAGAATACAATAATAGCACATTCCTATTGTTACTTCTCCACAGTCAGCAACTTAATCATGCATAAGTTTTTTGTCAAAATTTCCGTAAGTTTTTATTAAGATTGCATTTTCTACTCAAGATTTTCACAAGTAAGTTCAGCTTACAAACTTTTGTAAGTTGTAACTTGGACCACTGTGGTTAACATTTAACAAAAAGCCTTGCAATTTCCGCTTAAAGCAGCACCAAGCACAGTAAGGCAGCACTATCAACCAATACACATGAAGAATACAACAGTGACAAAGCTATAAAGAAGCAGAAAAATCCAGAAAATAATGTAGAAATCTAGTTCCAAAAGAACATCCTCGAGACCTACACACATTATGCTTCTGTAACCCTGGGTTACCCAATTCAAAACAATTTATTACAAAGATAAACTTTAGTCAACTGTTTTTGCAGAACTTATCCAGGTAGAGAACAGATCGGCTTGTCTTACTATTGTCATAACAAAGCCAAAGCACAAATGAGCTAAATGCAGATATCCAAATGAACAATGCCGGTGTGAAAACCGAACAGACCTGTGCCAATATGTCGTTCATAGCTTCACTGGTGTCTGCGTCGCCTTTACCAAGCATGCGTAAAAGTCGCAAGATTTTCACCTGCACACAACACTTCCAACTGCGTTCGGCTTCACAACTTCATGATATTATAGGTGAAGCTAAAAACCACACTCTATCACCAGTAGCTTTCATCCCCCCTTAAAATCTAGAATCAAAATCAAGCTCAAGTTCCCTTCGATCTTCCCCTCTTTCCCCACTTCTCGCTGGATCTAGGCAGAGCCCAGCCACCAAATGGTTTGTGGTGCATTTTGTGCTAAAAGCAGCTTTTCTAGTGATAGCAATTATGCATACACACTTAACAAACCCCCCATTTTTCACTTGGCAGCGACAAAAACAAACAAAATTTAACTGCTGTATTCAAACAATGACTTTAGTCATGTGATGACTCCAGTGGGGGATGCACTAGTAAGACTTGGTCATTATCTAGCATGTGTAAAACATTTGGGGGCAAAGTCGATTTGGGTGAGTATGATTTCACTGCTAGATCTCTGTGATTAATGGACCAAAGTTCACCAAACTTTTTTGGCCTAATGCATAAGTGAGTGAGTAAGTAAGGTGTAAGGTCCTGCCCGACACAGTATAGGTCACTTCCGGGACGGCCTTTGCAGGCAAAATTGCACATACACATAATAAAATAAAAAGTTTAACCTTTATGAAAAGTTTAACTTTATGAAACACAAAACACAAAAAACAATCTAAACTAAAATTGTAAGAACTGCCGATTATAATTGTGCATATGCATCGAAAATGGCAGTTCTAATAATCTTCCCTGTTTTCCTCCAGACAGTCATCAATCTCATAATGCTGTCTATTAGAGGACAGGGGGAGGCCTAATGCAGAAGGAATCGCGCTAAAATGTACTTGTCCAATTTCAAACATCTTCGTCCATTCCGAAAATATTCGCTGCCAAGTTTAAAGTTGTCCAATATCGGGCCAAATTTTGCATGTTTTTAACCCCTAAATTTTTTTAAGTAGCTCCCCCCGAAATTTTTGACTGGCATTATAAAATTTGGTCTACTGCTGATCACCATGCAAAATTTCATGCCGATCGGCTGATGCATCCTAGAGATTTTGCGTTGAAATAGAAAAAAATATTAATAAAACATCTGGAGTAAAACATAAGTCCGCTCCAAAAGCTATCGCTTCTGGGCGAACTAACAAAAATGACTATGCGTTTGGTGTGATTTATTACAGAGAAGCCAAACACCTAAAAATGAATCATTACAGTGCTGCAGCAGGTATTTTTTATCTCTGCCAAAGTGAACGTAGTAAAGTGGCGGAGATTAAGTAACCACTTTGTTTGTGTGCGTGTGTGCGTACACATCGGGGACCCAGCATGCATGATGTCATTGCCATGGCATGACAACAATAGCATTACATCAGTAGCAGCACAGTTGTAGTAGTAGAAATGTTTAAATAAATTACTCTACTAGGTAGAGATATGCACTCTCACGAGAGTACTTTCTAGTTTCTTCTTGAAGCCCAACAAACAGTACTGAAGCACTGAACAAGAAATTAAGCCAATTAGTTAACTAACCTGAAGGAATGGATCGCTGACTCCCGACACATCGTGCTCTGGTGAATAGCCAGCCATTATCAAGTTCTTCAGAACTCGCACCAGCTGAGGGACAGTCTGACATCAGACACAAAACCCACCCGTACGACACTTCAATGAATTCAGTGCAACTCAGACGTTTATACACCTTCTTTCACGTTACTGATACAAATAACTGAAGAGCTTAAGCCACACTGCATATCAATACAGAGAAGAAGTTACCTGAAAAAATATATTCCATAAAGCTACAAATGTAGCTGAAAATGACAGATTTCTTTGTATTATGAATGCTCACTAAGACATGCATTAGAATTATTGAAAACTGTTAAACATTAAAAATTGACACTTCTGAATGTATTTGCCAACCAATTTAGCTACGCACTTGAGACAATTCTAAAGCTGCACTGCCTATCAATACAGAAGACAAATATGTTGACAAAAATCTGATCCAGTGATCCAAAGTTGGCCAAATTTCTACTGCACTACGACAACACAGCAATTTAAATACACATGTTATAAGAGTATCAAGATATACAAACCTTCCTAAAGTGAGCCAGCATGTCAGGGCTCTTTTCACACATCTCAACCATAAGGCAGATTGCTGTCAGCAACACGCCTACATCACATACACATCAGATGCTCTTATCACAGCTTCCATCACAAATGGCAAACTATCAATGCAAGAACTTCCAGTTGGCCAGCTCACAACCAAACTTGGTGGGACATCTGGCCAGGAGGAAGGTTTAACACGGATCCTGGACGCCTCTGGGACTTCTTGGAGCAAATCGGTGCGGTTACCCTCCCCCCTGACAGGGAACGAGAAAAAGAGCGAGAACTTCCAGTGTAAAGGACTAAAGGTGAAGGTAAAGGTGGCGTATATCTTTTAACAAAAAACCCATCACAGAGCTATGGAGTGTCACCTGCCATATGGGATCACACAGTGTTAGCGGCTACTCCACACAAGTGAAGTGCCCAGCCGCAGCCACACAGGCCAGTTACTCAATTTACCTACTCCAGAGATATGGAAAGCTGAGTTGACATCGTGCTTCGTTATTTATCGAAATGGTTTTCCTGCCCGCAGAAATCTCACCCATCCAAGTAGTAACCACTTGATAGCGACCTGACCAAGAGTCAAACCCACAATCTCACGATCACAAATCTGAGACACTACCATTACACCACCTAGACTCCACCAAGCGTGCATTTATACAGAGAAGAAACTAATGTTGTTGTTGTTGTAATAGCCCATAAACTCCTCTTATCTCGTCATGCATCATCAGGGTTGAGGAAGTGATGCGTGGTGATGCTGGAGACTATACAAGAATAGTGAGGAAGGAAGATACAAAGTTGTTTTAGCCGTTGTGCTCGATGGACTGACGTCGGGTAGAGACGTCGGCATGCCATGCCAAAGCTTGTTGTCGACGTTTTATCGATGGCAGGCGAACCAGCCGGCTGTTGGTTCCACCATGAAAAGGTGACTCCACCAGAAGACATGTTCATGTTCAATTTATCCAGACTTACTCCATATTCGCACTTGTACTACCCATGCATATAGTGTATACCACACTGTCTGCAGTGGGATAATGTGTCAATAACCCACCGGTGCAGTCACTGCTTAACCAAACAAACAACAGTGCAGGCCACACAGCTGACTGTAGGCCAGTCTGGAGGGCATGAGTTTGTTGCTCACTCACATATCGCACTCTTAGTCAGTTGTTTAACATACACTACTTACGCTGCTGGAGGTTAAAACAGGTGCCACAAAAATAAACTTACGAGATTTCCTTGGGCTGTAATTTGTACAGACCAAATGACCCAACTACCATTCACTCAAAAGCATCTAAAAAAGCGAACGGCAAACTCATAAATCAATTACATTCATCAAATAAACCAGGTGAACTCTTGCAGTAGCAGTGCCACAATGACAGCACTATAAACACTAATATTACTACATTGTGTCCGGAAAAAAAGAGCCTACACTTTTTCCTGAATAACTTCAACAAATTTAAACTTATTTTTATAATTTTTGGCACACATTATCACAATGATACGCTTTACTAAAAGCATCTAAATATATTTAATTTAATTGTGACATCATCAAAAATTCCATTTTTGCAAACAGCTAACGCCTAAATGAGCCTCTGCAATACGAAAACAGAACAACTGATGAAATAAAATTGCAGTAAAAAACCTGAGAGATTGTTGGCACAAAAATAAATTACTTTTTATCAATTTGTTTAGGCCCTATTGCCATGTTAAGCATGGCTGTCGTGTGCACTACGGGAACGTCGTTGTGCAGCAGCCATTATCAGCGAGCAGCGTTATTTCTGCAGCCTGCATTAGTGTAGCGGTAGTGCACATTTGTAATAAAGTTGTTGACTCAAAAGTTGGTTGATAGCAAGTTTTGTTACCGTTGCTGACAACTAAGACAGCTACAGGCTAAAAAGACTATTTCTTCTGCATTTTCGTTTATTTTGGTGTGGAGTAAAGTAAGAATACGAAGAATGTTTTATTTTACATGGTAAAGTGGCATCAGTATTCGGGCATAGTGGACTATCAGTACACTGTCAATTGCATGTTACTTTTTAATGTTGCCTACAAAAAATTATGAACATATTTTTAATTTTGTTAAAGTTATTCACCGAAACAGTGTTAGCTTTTTCATCTTGGATACAATAAAAACAACTTTTTTGATGATGTCATAATTAGGTCAACTCGACACAGTGACATGGCAATGTAAAGAGAAAATATTTTAACAGTTTAATAAAGTGCATACTCAGGAAGACTCATGCCAAAAATTACGAAAATAGGGTAAGGTTTGACAAAGATATGTCGAAAAAACCGTAGACTCTTTTTTCTGGACACGGTGTATATGTATTAACAATTAGTCAACAGAAATATCAAGTGCGCATAACCACATTCCCTAAAACCCAGTACCAACTTATACGTGAGACTTTTGTGAGTACAAATTTCTTAATATTCCCGGACCTTTTTCCAATCCGATGTTTCTTCATTTTCCACACAAAGGCAATGTTTTTCAAACTCCTAATATCAATCGTACAATACTCACCATGGTTCTTTTCATTGAGAAGCAGTCGTGTTGCCGGGATGAACATTTCCATGAGATCCGGGACTTTCCGCAAGATCCGAACAGCACACAATGCCGACTGTTAGAACACAGAAATACATCACATGAAATAATGCATCCAAACTGTAGCAAAAGAAAAATTTATTGAACTTAAGGTATACACTGCAATAACATCAAAACATTTATCAGCAACTTTCTCAAGATACAAATTTCAACAGAGCTTGGTGACTAGTTGTCATAGTGAATATGTGAGATATGTATTATGTAAGACACCAATAGGCATGATAGCAAAATTAATAATTGTTGCATTAGATCCAACTAAATCAACATGAGTAGTGACAATGTTCTTACAGCCACGTTATATTTTATCACCAGCATTAGCCAAAAACTCAGTTGGCCTCAATCTTGATTTCACTATACACCAGGATGCACTTTACGCTGTAAATGATAGAGATCAATGTCTCACTTTCTTCTTGATATATGCATTTGATGACTTCAGAAGTTTTTCGACTTCCCCGGCGAGATCTCGACTCATCTCAGCTGAGCAGATTGCGCCCATTGTACACAATGCTAAACTGACCACGTATTGCGTCTGGTGATTTAGGTCACTGCAACATCGTATACGTATACATTAACACGTTCGCTGCCACTGCCGAGTTATCTCGTCAATCAATGTCTAATGGCAGGTGCCACTGACGAGTATACTCGTCAGTCATTATATGCAATGTCAAGCGTACGCCGGCACTACAGCCAGACATCCGCTGGTGCCTGGGGTAGTCTC
>Ga0209367_1000813_pt1 | contig 34943 bp, 19 predicted proteins | sample WorMetLIZISLAND2_FD_187412 | JGI IMG/M metagenome (GOLD analysis project Ga0209367, IMG submission 187412) | Marine gutless worms symbiont microbial communities from Max Planck institute for Marine Microbiology, Germany - Olavius geniculatus... ... | reverse complement strand
TGCCTACAGGCAGTCACCCATCGCAGTATTAACCGGGCCCGGCGTACAGTAACTTCGCTGATCGGATCAGACGCGTTACCACTACACCACGCCTACCGATAGGAGTGAATAAAGCTCTCTAATGTAATGAGCTTAGATATCAATCAAAAAATCGTTGGAGTATTTTGACTGCAAACAGTAGGTGGCAGTATGCCAAACAAGAACCAAAGTAGTTTGGCAAAGGCGGAACTGCTGTGGAAGTCCACCCAATGCCTCGTTTGCATTCACCAGGTGGCAGCATAAGACTGATGGTTTGGCTGCAAGCTGTAATTTCCAATTGGATGCTTTGGCGTGGAACCTTAGCAGTCCAGGACCGCTAACTTAACGGTTGGTTGCAGTCCGAAGCCTTAATGGCGGCGGCGGCGGCAAATGGTGGCAGTTCCGGGGACAACAACCACCTGTCATCACTGGACCCTACAAGCAAACCTGCTAAACGGCATCTAAGTGTATTGACCAGTCTAAGGAGAGTATACAAATGTGGGAGACAAATGACAGATAGACCACGCTATGGTGAAATGCACAAAAAGCAGTATCGCTTGCACTGCAAGAGCGATTCTAATTGACGATACACAGAAATACAGACGATCAACGTGAACAATATAATCAATACCAGTAGAGAAATACTAGTACAAACCCAGTCCAGTGAAAGGATCCAGCAGCCCCTGGCGACGCCCATGAGGAGTTTCATAGTCCGACGACTGCCACCACACACAACATGAGTTGTGCTGTCGACCACCAAGTCACTAATTGTGAAATCTCGGCCGAGTTTTAAGATGACGGAGCGTACAGTTGCTTGCTCGCTACACACACAGAGAAGATCATAGAAAGCGTTTATCTCAGTTTGCAATTATTGACAAGATAACACAAGTTATAACTCGTGATCATGACAGTAAGTGACAAAGTCTCAGATAAATTTTTTACGGCCACCATTCCACCAAGGTTGACTTGACAATAAGAGACTGCATCAACTACAATGCTAGGCCGACAAACTCTCAGTCAACTGGCTGAAATCATGTGGCACATGACGCGCACAATGGCAAAAACTAGCAAAGATGTTGGACAAGTATCACCGACAATATCCGACATAATATGCAACAATCCACCAAGTTATACTTACCCAGCTTGCTCACCCAATGTACAGTGCAATCCTAACCCTAACCCTGAGTCATGACTGACGCTGACCTGGTGCTGAAAACTGGGACACTCCTGCCATGAGATACATACAAGTCTATGACTTGTGACTGATTCTGGTTCATCGACAGTTCTGCACCTTTTTGCTTTTAAGTCAAATGCCCATACGGGCCAAAGAGACAGACGCCAGACGGTGATACAAAACCAATAACTTGGTCTATCAGAATAGGTTCATAACAACTGTAAGCCTAATACACAATGCAGGATCACAAACAAGTCAGTACTATGCACACTCAATACAAGCACTGCAGTTGGAACTGATCCCAGTCCAGTCTCTTGGCAAACAGCATGCAAGTGACTCGAGTTATAAATCCCACCACAAGCTGCTGTTGGTTTCCATGAGCCTACAGTTACCATTCCCAGCTGTAAAGCATTATCAGCTTTTGACCAGTACTAAATTTTTAGTTGTCATTGTCAACAATCACATGGACACAATAATAATACATCATCACACAAAGCAGCGTGAAACTAGGACAATGACTGAATATCTAACGATTAAACATTTGAGCATTACCACTAACTGAGTGTCATCTTTAAGATAAAACAAACTATTAGTAATAATAATAATTATTAAGCAAATGATACTCACTACGAATGTAAGCTGGTCATTGCAATTGTTCTGATTTTTGTTAATTTCTTGGCAGGCTTTTTCTCACTGCTGCTGGGACCCGAGCTTCCAGATGATGCTGACCTTTTCCTACCAGTTGCAAGGACAGGTGACTTCTCACACTCATTCGGCTGTGCATCAGTTTCCTTCTGTTTTATTCTATCAGACATTCTCCGACTTGTGGCCGAAGAGTTGTCTGAACGTCTTTCCCAAGCTCTAGGAAGCCTCTGTAGTTGGGTACTGTCATCAGCATCATTTGGTCGGACGAAAGATCGACGAACTTTAGCCGAGCTAATGTCGGACTCCTCACCACTGAGAGAAGAGTTACAACTGCTGCTGCGAGACTTAAACGACGTACGTGAAACGACTTCATTACTGTCATGCTGCGATGTCTGCTGTGAAGTGAGACCAGCCTGCTGCACTGTTGTTGTCTGCATACAGACATTCTCTTTGTCCGTCGGCTGAGCTTCAGTGAAACAGACGTCAAATTTCACCGACTTCGTTCCGTTAACTGCATGTTGCTTGGCATGACTCAAAGTGCCGTCTGGAGCATGAAGCAGCGTGCTCCGACGACGTGCAGCTTTTGGCTTTGTCTGGACTGATTCGGTTTGCTTTTTTGACGTCTGAAGTAATCCCGAAGACACTTCACTGCTGAAAATATTATTATCTTTGGCTTTCGTGGATATCTTATCGACACGACTTATCTTCACTGACAACTGTTCTGCAGCTGCATCAGACGAGGTGCTTGCTGACATGACCTGCGACAATGGAATCAGCTTCACACTGTCCGATGTATTTGACTGAGAAAGAATTACAAGTCCTGGAGCGGGTTTCGGTTTATGATGAGAGAACTCCCCATCTTCATCCAGACCGGGTGATCCACATCTGTATGTTGACGCTGATCGATCCACACCAGGCTCCACGGTATTAGCATCTCCATCATCATTGCTAACACACTGAAGCTTGTGCACAAATCCAGCAACGCTCGTGGCAGAATCTTGATCAGAGACTGGCTTAAATCGTTTCACAGCTGGCAGGACGTCTATCTCCGGCGAAGCAGACTGGCGGTTGGATGCAACGCTTCCATCACGGCCCATCAGAGAGCTCAGTGGAACCAGACGTGCTTCACTCCTTGGCAGCGACATGGTGGAAGAAGTGTCAGCATTCCTGGGTGGTACAACAACTGGCTGCGGCACCACCACTCCTTGACAAAGCGGTGCTGTGACGACTGACGGTGCAGTGGTCACAGTTACTTTGGTACAACCTTTGACTACACTGTCCCAAGGTGCCAGACTAGATGCGGTGGTCTGATCGCTGTGGATGTTGCTCGCCCGTGATGTAGTAGATACAAGAGGCTGCATCGATGAGGCCGACGAAACACTCTGTCCTTCATCTGCTGTGGCCGAGGTCGTCTCCGATGTCAGCCGTGAAGTCAATGGCATAGCACCAGCTCTAGTTGACTCTGAGCCCAGTTCATCATCAATGGACGGACTGTCAGCCACAGCTGCACCAACAGAACACAAACAACATACAGCATCAGGGGGTCACATATATCAAGGGCAAAATGGCAAAACAATAAATCATCCTTTTTCTTGCAATGTCGTAAACTAGAGATATTGCAAAAAAAATCAAAAACAACTTTCTGCATGATGTATTTTTTCTGACTTGTCCCCCAGTTTCTTTTTTAAATTTGATGTAAAGTCTGTTAATAAAAAATACACAGATTTGTTTGCTATATTTTGTTGTGTAATAAAATAAACATTTAAGTAGCATTTTGAAGAACTTTGCAGTTTGTAGTAGGATGTTTTGCCACAGTCAATTGTAGATACAAGGTTTTTCTATACATATACTGCCTTCGATATGCTGGAAAGAAGTCAAGCTTTAAGTCAAGCTTTAAGTTTAACGAGCCTGCTTTATCAGTTATGGGTATCTAGATTAGGCTGGGAGAACTTTGCAGACTTCACAGGAATGCCTGATCTGTCACTCAATTTAATCTAACAAAGCACCAAAGCATATGAAAGCATACCACTGCATACAAAGCTTTTGTTAGTTAGTAAAACAGTTTCGATCTGTGTTTTACAGAAACAGACACACTAATTCAGATTAATGTATGGCAAATTAGAAACTGACAAAATGTCAGTTCCATACTCTGAAAGGCAAAAAAGTAAAAGCTGAGAACAGAAAATGAGATTCGGTGCACTGAACATCAGTTACACTTACAGAAAATCACACGAGGCTTGGTAGCATAATAACGGAGCATTAATAAATCATGTGTTTGACGCTCGGTCAGGTTGCTACTATTTGGATGGTTACATAACCAACGAACCAGTTCAACTCAGCATTCCATCTGTCAGGTGTAGGTGAATTGAGTACCAACCTGTCTGGATGAGGTTGAAATACCAGGCATGATGCATTCACTTATGCTGGGTGGCAGGTAACACTGTGTGATCCACTGATCCCATATATGCATACAAAACTCAGAGACGGGTTCCCAGGAAAGAGCTATAGATACCTTTAACTTTTCGTTCGGTATGCAACACGCTATAAGGTGCTTCTGCATACACTTTTCGTCACCTCCTTAAAATTCACTGCTTCTGGAAGTGGCTCCTCCTAGTGGCTTAGCCAAATGTCTCAGATTCGGCCAGCGGCTGACATTGTGCACTGTAAACATGTTACTTTCTCGCTTACTTATTCACTATTTAAAACAGAAAAGAATGAAAAATTAGTTACAGAAGAGTCGGCACTGCAGTGCATCATCGCTGGGTGTGTTGTTGATTGACTCTGTGCCTGCTCGACGCCTGGCCAGCAGGCGCTGGCGGAGGCTTGGCGGGGTGTCTGGAACAGTCAGACTGGACGACGACTCGTTGCTGTCACTCTCTGCCAACTGAGCACCAGCACAAACAGTACACTCAATCAATCAACTAGAAAGTACTCGGGACAGTAAAACCAGGATTATGAAAAAGGCTGTTTTTATAACCCAACCTGGTGGATTTTTTTTTGGGGGGGGGATTCATTGGGTTTCAGGTCCCCATCGTGGGCGGCCACCTTGATGTGGTGGTGGGGCTTCGTGCTCTGATGACTTGAAAGACTTCTAAAATCCGCAGGGTAGAAGCCAACTAAGAGCCGACCAAAAATGAGCAGATACATCACCAGTGCTCAACTGCTCATGCACTGGTTAATTTCTAGCTTTTACACTGATTTCAGCTTTACTGTCATCTACAGCTTCACGGTCGTTTTCTGTAACCTTATGGTTACATTCGGGGAAGTGCATTGGGCTGAACTGGGCAGGTGTAACAGCCTGCGCACCCCGAAGGCAAAATAAAGCAAAGTAAGGGTTTTGGGTTTTTGGGATTTTTTTAGGCTAAACCAATTAAAGTCCAAAATGATGGGCTAGTGATTTGGACCAGTTTTCAGTTGGTTGATTCATTTGAGTTTCTGTTTGCTTCCCACAGCATAGAATATACCAAATACTGACAAATTCCTAGGTTTGAGCATTTCAAAAACTTAGCCATGTAATATTCATTATTAGTTCAACAAAAAACTAAAATTTGATTAACTTTGGGGTGGGTTTTTGGTGTGCGTTTTTAGCAGGTTTTTAGGCGGGTTTACCCCCCAAAAAAACCAGCAGGTTTTTGGTTATCTACTTGGGCGTCTCAACTCTGAGTAAAACTGTCTGTCAAGGACGAATGCTGAGATCTGAGAACACAGGAGAAACTTAATAAAACAATTCTTTGCATTCACCATGTGGCAGCACCATTTGCCTTATCCGGCAATGCCGCAGAACCAGACAATGCCATCCTGCATGCAGATAGCAAAGACCGACTACCACCAGAATCTAGGCAGCTCTAAGTTGGGTCAAGTCTAATCTTCCCGGAAAAAGTCAGCCAAATCCACCTGTATCTTTTTGTGTAATCCTGCTGGCAAACCAACATAAAATAAATAAATCATTAAACAACAGTACCAGATGGCATATATTTTAATTTCAGCAATTTCAATTCTGTTTTTACATTTTAGTTGTTTTTAGTTTATGTGCTATTGTGCTTGCGTGACAGTTTTTGCAGTGCAAATTATTCGTACAGTATATCACATCACATCATATCACTACAATATGCTAAATGTAAAGCTATTAGAAGATGCCAGCCAACCCAAGTTCTTCACAAACTGTCCAAAAGCAACAAAGCAATTGATAACACTTGGAAGAGTTGTTGGACTGACCAAGTCAAGACGCGGCTGAGTGTCACCAACAAAGAACGTTGACAAGTAATCCGGCCGCTGCTGTGGTGGCGGCGTCTGCAGAGCTTGTTTAGAGGACTGTTTATTAGCACGAGCCATTCGCCTCTTTATCTTCTTGGCACTATCTGCTTCCTCTTCTTCTGCTGTCTTCGGCTGCATCGATCGGTATCTCTACAACACATCAATTATACCATGCAATACATAGCATTTATACTGTGTCGGATAAAAACAATACCTTGCATTATTCATGGTTCTTGCCCATTTGTGTTGTCAAAATCAAATTCAAGGACTTTCAAGAACCATACGCAAAAATATATAACGAGAAGTGAATTAAATCAAATCGGCACTTTATATATGCGATTTTTGAGGACTTTTGAAGACTTACAAGGACCTGCAAGAGCCCTGATTATTTATTTGCATATTACCTTTGCCAAACTATGACCAATTTTCAAAACTCTTTCACCGAAAGACTCGAAAGAAAACCTGCCACAAAACTATGATTAAACTTCCCACCACACTTAAAAGGTGTTGCTACATTATCTTGTAAAAGTTGATTTTAAAAAATTTATGCGACATGTTGCATAATCTATCAACAGCATGACTAATCTGCTTTCTAATCTTGCACGTCTAAACAAGGCCTTTAAGTTATGATCACTGTCGTGGGTTCCTCTAGCCACTTAGCAGCAACATCTGTCGTTTAGCTAAAAGCAGCAAAGCACTGCATACAACAGACAGATAATTTGGTAATTCGAATCAATGCTAAAAATTAGGGTTGTTAACGGTTAACCGGTTAACTGGCTAACCGGTCCTGAAGGCAAAACCGAGCCTGAAATTACCGGTCTGGTTAACCATTAACAACACATAGACGAGACAAGACACGTGGCACCAAAACTCTTGTTGCCTGCTTGCTCCTCTTGCTGCACTGCGGGTGTCATCAGCTGTGATCAAAGGAAGCTGACATTGCCTGTGGCACTGTACACTCCGGGTGAAGGGGGCGGGGTGAAGCTTGGCATGTTTGAATGAATGAATGAATGGGTGAGTTGCTAATTAGTGACAGACAGCTACAAGGAGGATATCGTACAAAGAGATTCTGTATAAACCAAAAGCGATGCATAAATGCTAAAATTTTGTTTTGCATCAAAAAATAAAGTTACGGGCTGCGATAGAAACATGGATGGCATTAGTTTCATGTCAGTGACACTTTCAACAAGATTGAGTGACATCATGTCTAGATTTAATAATGTTAGTTGACAATACAGATTTCCGAGATAACAACTGATAATACACTGCACAACGTTACCCTGTATCGTCCGTATGGTAATGGAGTGTGCGACGGTGCTGCTACCGGATAGTCACTTTCACTGACGCGGGTACACTGCTCTTTACAACTATAATACACAAACACACACAATTGTGAAATATGTAAAACACTCCCCCCAAACAAAGTTCTCATATAATCAGTCCAGTAAAACAAAATAATAGGTCAGACACAGTTAGAAAACTCGTCACAAAAAGTTCACATATAATGCAGCAATAAAGTAAGCAATAGGCTACTTCAGTGCTTTGATGCTGACAGTTTTCAGAGGAAGATTCAACATATGACCCACCCCATAATTTTTAGGCCAGCCCAACAAAGCCAGGCTCTGCATACAGCATAACACAACTGGCATAGAGTGCTAGTGTGTGATACTGAAAAACCCGTTGATAGAATTTTTAGGAAAGTTTCGTGTAATTCTCCCTGACAACATTTTTTTCTGCGACAATTGACCATTTTTACTGAAATCGCTTACATTCCCCTGACATCTGCAAAAATTCCCTGAGATTTCCAGGTTTTCCAGACAAGTGGTCACCTCGACAATGTACAACACGTACAAATAACTCACTCGACGACCCAGATCACAGACACCAAGTGAAGCTGCCTTCGTATTGCTACATCACGTGTTTTCTTCTTCCCGTCCTTGAATACGACGTGTGTCACGTCCTTTGACAGCTTGAGTGAAACCTGTGCACCCAGCTGTCGAAGGACACTCTCCACGGCACGGCTTCGGTTGTCACACTCCGTGCGAACATCGACGTATGCAACGACACCTGCAAGTTACACAAAACAGAGAGAAATCACATACCCGCAACGTCTGCTTCTACAATAGTTAACATGTAACTTACCATACTCAACCTAACAGCAGATTGCTTAGCGACAAATGTCAAACAAATTTTAGTAGTCTTGAAAGTTTCCAAAGCCTTTTTAACACGCAATCTGTCAGACAATAAATTACCAACCGAAATCCTGTCATCACAGTTATTAATTATCTGTTGATTCATCACCAACTATTGGAGGTCTGTTTCCCAAAATATGATGGAATCAGCAATTTGTCAATTTGTCGTGCACTTGATCTGCGTTTGCGAAAAAAACTAGCCAACACATTAAACCTTAAAGATTGACTGTGTCTTGTTGTCATCCTCAGCCTGAATTTCAATACATTAGCCTGATATAATTTAGTGCAATTCATCTTTTCCAAATGACCATGGCATCGGTACTGAACTATTGATACAGTACTTACCTTTCAACACAGACGATAAATCAGAATGCGATGACATAGACTGTTCGTTGTTCTTCGGTGCACTTTGGACGACGCTTGCCGACGATGGCCCGGCATCTGATAGAGAGTGACTACGCACAGAGGTCGATGTTGTCAAAAGAGGAACGAGGCGACAGTTTGATGCAGACTTGGAACCTGATGTCGGACTTGGTGTGTGTGAACTGTCACTCAAACAAAGCATCAGTGACTCCATTCTCTGTTGAATAATCACAAAATATTAATATTAGCACCGCGTTAGAATTCCCAAAAGCTATAACACATCTGAAACACATTTGCAGATGTAAATTCATTTATCAAAAGCTCGACCGTTACATATGTACAGTCAGTTATAGCCATGGCACCCAGCCTCACTATTCAGATATATGGTATATCACAGCTTACGCTGTAGATTAGCTAAAAAATCAAATTGGATATGAACTAGCCTAATACTAGGCACCGGTCTAAAGCAGAATACTCTGATTTAAGCAATATGATATACCTCACTAGACTCATAATAAATCTTTATTCAATTTTGATGTTTTAATGGTGAACAGTGCAGTTATTTTAAAATTTATTGACTTCATAAACCTTCAGTACTTTATTTGAAAATTGCAACACAACGCCAGTATACCACAGGGCAGCCATTTTCTGTTTACATTTTCGATAACAGATGTGCAAATAAACAAGATAAAATTAACCCTAACCTCAAACCTGACCCTAACCCTAACCCAAAACGTTCACGCAAAAAAATGTAAAAAACAACAACAACTACAAACATCATTGTGAGTCTGCTGAGGTATATTATATTGCTAATACTAAAGCCTTTCAGAATCTGATATCTGAGCTGTGTTTAACAAGTGAAGGTGTACTTTGCGGAATGCGGATTGCGGAATGGCAGTCATGTATTCTGTTGTTTTATTGATTTCAACAAAGCATTTGACAGTGTTGACTACTAGTTGTTGTTCTGTAAACTGCTTGATTGCAATGATACTAATGAGTGTTACTTAACTACCAGGCTACTGGCATACTGGTACAGTCACCAGCAAATGTTTGTTTGTTGGCAAAACATTCAGTTGGAATGCTTTGGTATTGCAAATGGTGTCAGACAGAGTAGCTTGTTGTCGCTATTTTTATTTTGGTTTTACATCGGAGACTTACTTAAAGCTGTTGTGAGTTCAGGTATTGGCTGTTGTGTTGCTGGGACTTTTATTAATATATATCAGCATATGCTGATGACTTTGTCCTGATAGCTCCCTCGTGGCGTGGCCTTCAGAAATAGCTTGGTATTCCAGAAATAGCTTGGTATTCCAGAAAAAGCGTCCACAGCTATTGGAATGACATTTAATACTAAGAAGACTGTGTGCATGATTTTTAACCCTTGTGACAAACGTAAAATGGTTTGTTCAGATTTTCCACAGTTTGTGTTGGCTAAGTGTAACTTGATGTTTGTATCCCAGTTTAAGTATCTAGGTCACATCATTGAACACTCCTTCAGTGATGATGCTGATATTTGCAGAGAGCTGAAGTCACTGTTCGCTAGAACAAACTTACTTATTAGAAGATTTGCATGGTGTATATCAAATGTTGAAGCAAAACTGTTTTGGTCATTTGTCTTGTGTTTTAATGACATTGCACTGTGGAATAACTTTCAGTTGGCCAGCCTTAAAAAGCTTGCCTCTGGTTATCTCAAAAGCCTTAAACTTTTTTTGGATTTCCCAAATACAGCAGTGTCACTGTGATGTTAACGCAATTACGTCTGCCAAGCTGCTTTGATACTGTATTGCACAATGCCAAAGTGTCATTTTGTGCCAGACTGAAGTGTGTTAATAATGGACCCTTAGATGATCTAGGCTTGCATTAGTGTAACTGTGTTTACTGTTTCCATGTTTCTTTCTGTACTGCTTTAATGTCTGTCTGTCTGCATATCTGTGTGTCTGTCTGTCTTTTTCTGTTCGTTTTATGATGTTTATGGGCCTTGTTGCTTGATACAAATAAATAAATAATAAACTAGCCTTCCCGTATAACAAGGCTAGGTATGAAAACGACCACAAGATGGTGCTTTTACGGCCCAGTACATGGTTCCAAAACGTCCAACAAACAGCAGTTATTCTCCGTAATAGCACATGTCGTAGACTACGATAACAATACCTTAATATCAGGCTTAAAACAGAGTAATTTGACAATAATCCGTTAGCTCTTTTACTTTTTCACAACAACCGCCATCGATCGTTCTAATAACCGGCAGAAGCTGAAAAGCCTAAACTCGAAATTAGTGATTACAATCCCGGGATCCGTTTCGGGATTAGGCTTATAGATTTTATCGTCATTTTGGTGTTTGCATTGACTTATTTTAGGCATAAAACGTAGTATACGTCCTGCCGAAAATGTATTCAAATTGTCAAAATACAAATTACAGTGCACAGCAAGGAGAAAGATTCTAGTGCGCATAAAATATTTCACTCATCAGACGGCAAAAATTAGTATTTGTATCATTTACCACGTAAAAAAGTACAATTTTAACTAATTTTTGTAATCCCGAAATTTCGGGATTGGGACGCCGCCAATCCCAGGATTCGGGATTGGCGAAAATGGCCGGGATCCCAGGATCCCGGGATTCGGAATCCCGGGTTTGCAATCCCTACTCGAAATTGAGTCAGGTCAACTTCAGCTGCACTGCCAGAGAGCTATCCAATCCATCCCTCAGAGGTAGGTGTGATCCCATATGGCAGGTAACGCTCTGTAGCACTGTGATGACTGATGTATATATCTATGGGTTTTCTATTAACAGTAAGAGCTATATGTACACTACTTTTACTTTTTATACTAGTTTACAATACATGTAATGGTCAAAAATACCAATTTCACGATATTCTAAGACAGTCACTGACTACCGATGCGACCGAACTAAAATACTGACACTGACCCAGCTCTAGATAGAGTACCTTAATATAGATTTAAATATTCTATGCCACAAATGTAAACAAATTAGTGGGCGTGGCTGTGCTGCGTTACAAAAATGTTTCGGCTATTAACTAATTATGTAAATCATTGATATGAAAATCGCATATATAAAGTGGTAGCTGCTTGTTGGGCTTTTGGTTTGCACTGGATGTTGCTGTTTGAACTTTTTCATGAAGAAGTTAATTTGCAACTGAAATGACACCTGGACGGAAGAGACGTCTTACCTATATTACGATTGGAGTATTTTTCCTGCTGGGTGGTGTGGAATATGGTATGTTGATTTGTTATACTGTTGCATTACTTGTGGTTGGAATAACCGTTTTTAAAGCGTGTTGATCATTGTTGGGGTACAATTACACTAATTTAGACTAGCTTCATATTGCTCCAGTGAACACTTTGAAGTACCGATCTCACTGTTGTTATTATAGCGACCACAGGAAAAACATTCACGCATCATCATTGCATCATCGCCAAAAAACGTAGAATAGAATAGTAGACTGCCGGCCTCAAGTGCTATATGACTAACCAGTAACCATGCAGCCTGTTGGTTTATTGCCCCAGTTTGGGCACCCTGCCAACAATAGCTGAACCAAACCAGTGGAAGGCTACAAACTTAGTGTAAATAAACATATAGGCAGAAGACTCATATATTGTTGCTGATCTCCATTTCCTTAACCCTCAGGCAGACACGAATTTAGACTGCCAGATCGTGGATACAAGTGCGTCATGCTCACTGCCCATGCAGTGTGCCTGTTTGTCCCAGCTTTTGCTGGTACTCATAGTGTATCTATGGGGATGGCCAGGCTGAGTTTATCTGGATTGCTTGGTTTATAACAGGATAGTATACATGTTGTTGCTACTAGACCAAGCCACTACTGTTAATGAACAAAAACTATATATAATATGTACATCAGTAAAAGATTTTGGGTTTAAAATTCCCAGTAGCTTGGGAAATCGTGACAAGACACTGAAAGGGTCACTGAATATTGATGGTAAGCCTCGTAGAAAACAAGCTGATAAGTATTGGTTTTAGATAGTTTTAGCGTGTAGATAATCTATTGTTGTAGCTGTGATACTGCCCACGTTGTGGTTGTACCTCGACACAAGGTTTGATGCTCCGACGTATTTCCTTGGATTTGTGCTCTCAGCTTTCTGTGTCGCTGATCTGCTTGCTGGGCCTCAGCTTGGCCGGTAAGACTCAGCTAGTTACTGCAACTGATTATGAGCTTTTATTGTACTGCGATTAAGGGCCGGTTTCTGGATCTTAACTGGCCGGTCAAGTTAGTGTTAGCTGACATATTTGCATAACTCACGTTTCCCGTTGCACTAACAAATAGTTATAAGGGCCAAAAATTTAACTGGCCAAAATTGGTCAGTTAGCTAACCGTTGATCATAGTTATTGTTTTTAATGCAACTTTTGTACCATTTGCAAGCAGTTAGTTGACAAATGTGATACTATACACGGTGTTTCATAGAAAGGGACCCCTTTTTGTTTTTCTCATAATTCACTCAAATGATAATCAATTTTCACAAAATTTTTACCAGTTGTAGCTGAAGAAATACTAATTCTAAATAGTTAAACAAAATACTGCAGTTGATTAAATATTCTTTGCTAGTGGTGACGTAAAGCTGACGTCATAATGTGTCACAGATACAAGCTTGATAGTCTCAACTGGTGCTGTCAGTTGGTACCCAGCTTTGATGATGAACTTAATCTGGTTTGCTAATGAAAAATGTTTATTGTGTTAGCACTAAGCAACATGGGACATGAAATCAGGCATCTTGCGATCCAAAAACGCAACCATTTTGCAAACTCGGTATGCTAGTGCACTGTCTTGCTTGAACATGTGAAATTTCAACTATCCCCACAGACACGTAAATGCGATCGCTTTGCATGTTTTTGCGGCTGCAACTGTAAAACTTCAAAAATTTGTCACCAGCGAACCAAATTTTTCACAATCGAGGCAGGGTAGCAATAGACAGCACCAGTTGAGACTATCAAGCTTGTACTCGGGACACATTATGATGTCAGCATTACATCACGACTAATAAAGAATATTTAATCAAACGCTATATTTTGCTGCAATATTTTGAATTAGTCTTTCTTTAGTTACAACTGGTAAAAATTTTGTCTAAATTGATCATCATTTGAGTGAATTATGAGAAAAACAAAAAGGGGTTCCTTTTTTATGAAACACCGTGTAGAACGATTTTACCATATAGCAAGGTCATCAAAACCCTTGAGGAGACATTTGCTGCTACAAATTTTAATACAAGATCCATTCATGAATGGACAAAATGGCCTTCCGCAATTGGTTGGCTGGCTCGTGGGCTGGCTGACGTGCGCTTGCGCTTATTAATATTCATGACGCTCGCCTGCGCCAGGCGGAAGTGATTAGTGCCGTGTGCATCATTGCTAAGCAACTATAGTTTACCATTCAGTTAGCTAACGGCCAGTCAAGGTTTTGTTCAGAAATACACACAAACTTAACTAGCGAGTTACAATTAACAGACAGTTTACTAACTGATCAGTTAACCAAAAGATCCAGAAACCGGCCCTAAGGCTGCTTTCACAGAAATGTGAGTATGAGTACAAGTCCAGATTTCAATTTTCGAGTGAATGTTTTGTGAATAAACAAAATATTTCCTTACATCGTTAATAATGTTTTACTTGTTCATTCCTAGCAGTGAACAGTTCAACAATGAAGTAAGTTCTGATGTCATTATGCGTCATAGCTTAAATTGATTTTTTAGGTGGTCTGATCGTTCACGTAACACAAAGCTAGTGCTTCTGGTTGCTAATCTGCCGCAAATTGTTGGATGTCTGATGTACTTTGTTGGTCTTTCACCGTGGATGCTCGTTGCTGGCCGATTTGTTGCTGGTATGTAATTTGTGTAAGAACTCTTTATAATCTGCTGCATATTTTTTTCATTTATGTGTAAGCAAGTTCTTTGTAATTAGATAATCGATTGATTTGTGTGGAAATCTGACCATTTTGGTCAGAGCTAAGCCTAAATTTCACTATGCCAACTTTCCTTGAGAGGCTGAGGCATCCTTCAGACATTGGCAAGTTGCAGCATGTCGAGATGATTTGGAAAAATTCTGCGATAAGTCTGCGACAAGACCATTATGCATCATTCTCGTGAAATTTGGGAATGAGCATGACATGACAAATGGATTTTTACACGTAGCAGATTTGTCATGGAGAGAAACGGTGAAGTTGCCCACTTTCCCTGTGTCTTGTTGTGGTGATGTCACGGGCTTGTTGCAGTGTTGTGGGAAGTTGATGTAATGGAATTTGGGCTTTAGTAAATACTAAATAAAGTTAATGTCATGCTAACTTCTGCATTATGCATTTATTTTATTACTGACTTTTTTTTAGCATTTTAGCTTATATCTTTTGCTTTGTTTTGGCATACTCTTGCTATTAAATTCATTTGTTGAATGCTCTGTTGAATTAGGTCTAGGTTCGGGAGTGAGTTCGGCTTTGTTTGCAGACATTGCGCGAGTAACATCTGCCAGTGAGCGCACTGCAGTCCTGTCCATCTTTATGTCTGTGAGACAAATTGGACTACTTGTTGGTACGTAGCTTTATCCAATAAAGGAAGTAAGTATATATAGTCAGTGTTGAATATATTGATGCAGTAATGTATTGTAATGATCACATTAAATATGATAAAAGTTATTTCGTCTGCGCATTGTGTCACAGGTCCTGGATGCAATTTGTTTCTGCGTCAGCTGAACTTTTTCATTGGACCATTTCCCGTGGATAAATACACTTCACCTGGGGTACGTGGCTTGAAATGGTGCACATCTTTTGTGAATATTTACTTGGGGCAGTGTAAAAGTGGACTCTAAGTGAAATTTAAAATAAGTTAGTACACTGTGTGAATACTGAATAGCTAGTCAGAACAGTTTAGTTAGATGTCATTTTACAACAAATCTATGCTGTACTGCTATGTTATGCTACAGTAGTTCTGCTGGACGCTAACTCTGTCCATATACTGGAATCTGCCGGTGCCGGGCTTACATCTATGTAACCATGGGGAGGGATGGCCAGGCTGAGTTGAGGCCTGTATAGGTGTGTGTGTGTGTGTTATGCTGCAGTTGTTCATGGCTGTCTGCTGGACGCTGCATGAACTGCTGACTCTGGTCATGTACTGGAATCTGCCCGGCTTACATCTCCAGGAACAGCTGGAGAGCATGGAAGAAGCTGAAAACACACCGGTGCAGCCTCCTCTGGTAAACGTGTCGGAAGCACAGCCGGCACTGGTTGAGGTGGATATTGTGTCGCAGGACTGTGCCATCAGTCCGGCCGCGATACTTATTCCACAGGAACCACCGGTCCATGTGACCTCATTCGGAGCAAAGCATCATACTAGCCACCGCCGCACCACTTCATCTGACCACCATCATCTCGATGTCTCGGAGGACACGTCAAGTGTCACAATGTCAAACGAGTTTATCGAGGAAGCCGAGGGGTTGATGCATGCTGTCGACAGTTCATCGCCGGTGGCAGCACCAGAGATAGATTCGACATCGGTTCTTGATGCCGAAACTGTTCAGAATCTCTCCTGGCCTCGTGATGTTGCTGTGTTGTCATCTCCTCAAATCCAGCGTGCGAGCTCGGACAGCTTTCTGCAGCGCCGGAGTCGGCAGACTTTCTACGGCTTAGTCAGATGTGAGGACAGTGTTTTACCAACACAGACTGATGGTGTGGTCACCGGTGTTTTTGACGCCCGTGTGCCGCAAATCTTACGTGAAGTGTCCTTGTCAGTACCCGAGCCAGAGCTGACATCATATTCATTAACGTGGCAGTACTATTGTGATGGTTAGTTTAATTGTGATATAAATTAGTCAAAAGTATCCTAGATATTGGCGGTGAACAAACTTCCATGCATTTGGTGGTTCAAAATAGTGTATCATAGTAAGAAAGGGATATGCTTGTAATGCATAATTATGTTGTAGAATTAGATGGCGCTTTTCTGTAACTTTTTTTCTAATCTTTGCTATTACTGTTATTCGTATGTTATGTTTTGAATATGGCAATACATATCTACGTGGTATATCGATATGCATTTGTCGGGTCAAATCAGCCTGGCCATCCATCCCTTTGTGTATAGCCGCAGTATGTACCAGAAAAAGCTGGGGCATAAACAGTTGCAGTGTAAACTGGTGTTTGGCTGAGCGCTTAGAAATGGTTATCGGCACCGACCTGTGGGCTTTATGGCTTTGCGAGAGACTGTGTATTTTGTTGAATATTGTATAGTTCTGTTAGCTATACTTTGGCCATGCATTGTAGAGTTCGTTCGTGAAGAAGTGATAGCTATTCTTGGAATAGTTTTTGTTGCCTTTTTCAACCAAGTCTCATTGGAGGTATTATTCTTGTCATTTTCTCAGCAGTTTAATGCTGCTTTTATGCATTTAGCAGCTGAAGTCGTTTGGCATCTTCTTATGAGATAAGGCGAGTTACCAGTATGTATAGCTTTATAGGTAGAAGAAGCAAGCTTGAACCTGATTTGCCATTCGATAGGAAGCCCTTGAAGCTGTTCCAGAAGGTTGGTAGATGTAAGAGGAGAAAAACAAGTGGACTACTGAAATATTGTTATTACATTTCATTTTCGTTCAACATGCTTATTAGCAATCAACCATTGCATTTATTTTACATCTGTAAGACTGTTTCGTGCCACTTTTATTTTTTGAATAACTCTATGAAACATTAGCCAATTCTAATAATTTGTGGCATGCAACATCATCAAAAAACTGGACGTGAATGAGTGTAGTTTAGCTCACCTCACCTTAGTACTGTTGCTACACTACCTTATGAAATTCATAAGTCGCACTTTGGCCATTTACAACAATGAATTCATACTGGGTCACGAATGTGTTGGCTCAGAAATGATTAATTGAATAACGACAAACATGAGTAACAGTGATTATTTTTCAGAAAGTCTTACATTTTTATTACTGCATGTGCTCAAAATGTCCTCCAGCGTGAACGCAAGCGGTAGACATTGATGTAACTCACTAACAGCGTGTTCAATAATGCGCGACCTAGAGCGGCTCTCTCGCTGTTGATGAGCCCTTTCAGTTCATCGACGTACAATTTTGAAGTGAATATGATTAATGTTAAATATGTGACAGATTTTAAATGATTTTGTGGTCTCATTGATTTTCTGAGTCGACGCATGCGCTCCCCAGTATGAATTCATTGTTGTAAACAGCCAAACTATGATTTCTGCATTTCAAAAGGTAGTGTAGAAACAGCTATACAGTGAGGTGGGCAAAACTGCAGTCGTTTACGTCAAGTTTCTTCGTGATGCTGTTTGCCAAAAATTATCAAAATCGGCCAATATTTCATGGAGTTATTCAAAAAAATAAAAGTGGCATGTTTTTATTGAGACATGGTGTAGAACAGGAAGCAATATGAAGTTAACTTGTGTTATTTATTTTGATTTTTTAAAATTATAAACAGGACATTGTGAAGCAGTATGGGAATATTTGTGATGTTGGCACAGACTATGGTGACTCCATTGACGTATCAGTTGCTTCATTGGGGTGAGTTACAAAACAGTCTTCTCTTCTGTGGCGCCAGCTTGCAGGTCGGTGAATGTGTATAGCCTAGAGCTAAGGAGATTAATGATTGATTATGCTGTTACAGGAATGGGTTGGTTTCAAGGCTAAGGCCAGAGATCTTCGAGGCCATAGCCAAGGCCAGGCAATTGGCTTTTAAGGCCAAGATCACGGCCACTATAGTAAGTAAGTAAGTGAAGTAAGTATGACAGTTTTATACTGCACATCAAAAGACAGCTTAATCCTATTCAGACCATAATTATAAATTATAAAAATGCTCAGACAAACAGTTTCAGTGTTTCAAACTAGGTACTTCAAGTCTAGTTGTAAAAGTCAAAAAAACAGGAAAAGTCAACATCATAGTTTCAGTGTTGCTTTAGACTAGTGACTAGAGGCCAAAGCCAAGGCCACTGGTCTACGAGGCTAAGGCCAAGATTGTTTGTTCTCGAGCTGTCCTTGAGGTCGATGAAAGTCCTGATGACCCCATTTCTGTGCTGTTAGTGATTAGAACTTTTCAACAATTAATGAAGTCGTAATGTTAAATTTCTGGTAAAAGTCACAGTGCTAAGAATGTACTATAACATCAAACGTCTGATAAAACGTTAATCACTTTGTGCCAAAAATTGCGAGCATTTTAGTCTGTCTACAAGGCTGGGTAAAATGAACACTAATTGTGTTGCAGGCGTATCTGACAGTTGTTAGCAGAATAACTGATGAAGTTGCTGAACAATAACATGCATTTTCAAAAAGTTGTGTAGTGTCGTTTACAATGCAGTTTTGTGGTTGTTCCAGGTGATATTAGTGGTTGTTGCTATCTTGTGGTTGAGTCGTCGATTGTCGGATAGAGTTCTAGTTCTCGCTGGGTTGTTTCTTCAGTCAGCAACAATTGCTTTTCTTCTCTGGTTTATTCCTCAGGCAACCGATGGTATGTTAAGCCAGCTGACATCAAATTATGCCGTAGTATAAATATTTGTTCGTACGATAAATGAATATTTAACATACTCAATGAGTGTTCATGTAGCGTAATATGTATCCCCAAAACGCCAAAAAACATCCCACTTTTTTATTGCTCATGTTTTCGCCAGATGTTAACAGATTTTCAAAAGTTTTTTACTGGCGCATTTTGTGCACAATTAGCAATAAAGTGGTTATTGAATATCTTACCGCACCTTAACTGCGTTGATACACTACCATGTAAAATATAAATGTACGAAAAATCAACAATAATAGACAGCAAGCATGCTGGTAAATGAAAAACATATCAGACAAAAAAACACAGTGAATGATTTGTAAGATGCTACATTGTGTTATATCTGTCCCTTTGGATATCTGGCATGTTAAACGATATGTTTGTTTTTGGTCTTTCTGCCTTAGTGGGCTTGCCAGTTCATCCACACTTCAGTACGTGTATGCTTCAGTCTGCTGGTCTCTTGTTTTTAGTGGTGCTTTTTGTTTTCCAAATTTGTTATTAACATGCCCAGTCTTTCCCTTTTGCAGCTTATTTTGAAAAATTCCATCGATATCCTCTGAAACCTTTATTTTTCAAACTCATATACGTTCTTAATCAGAATCTTGTCTCTATTGCTAAATGGCACATTACAATAGCAGTATATCATTACTGCATTAAAATTTATTATTGACAATAATATTGTCTGCCTTTGTTTACAAACATCAGAAATGTACAAACATCAGAAATGTATCTGGAACTAAGCATAATTTGATTTCTGCATGAAAACTAGTAACAAAATTTATAATATATGTTTTTGCATATGTATTAGTGTGATTTTAGTGATTTTTGAAAATTTATGTTTTACATGCTAGTGTAGCGACATAGTTAAAATATCATGGGATATTCAATAACTGCTTTATAGTTAGCTGTCCAGAGATTATGCCGGGAAAATTTTTAGAAAATCGGTTAATTTTTGGTGAAGATGTGGATCGTGACAAAGTGGGACGTTTTTTGGCACACTGTTTGTTGGTAGCATACATAAAAACGTGCAGACCACAAGAAGCTTACCTTAACTAGCGTTATTGCACTTTGGATCCCATCTGTTGCTAGTCGGCCTGAAAGTTGGTATTTGTTTTGCCAAGTCCTCGGAAGGTAGTAAGCTGAGCTGAGCCAGTGAATAGTTACTGTGACGGTAGGCCTAGCATTTATCTGCCGGGTCCAGAATTGATTAACTTTGTGCTACCGTGTTACACTACACTAAGACGTTGCGTATGTGTGTGACAAAACCTCGCATGTGTCAAAAACAGGGTGGAGCCACGTACACATGAGACGCCATTGCTGCCAAACCCCAGTTAATTGACAGCTGCACTGTACATAGCTCGCCCTGTTTTTGTTGCATGCCAGTTTTTGTCACACATGTAGCCACACTCTAACCCGCCACCTTTGTGTGAGTAATAGAAAATAATATAAATGACAGCAGTTTAGTGTTTAGTGACTGTGAGTGTCAGTCAGACGTTGAGAAAATTTGGTTGCAACTTAGATGCATGTCTTGTGTCTGTGTGCAGATAACGTAAACATCAATTTACTTTTCTTGCTTCTTTCGATATTCGTTGACTTGCTTGGAATTCCTCTGGTTTCTGTCGTCAGCAATTCACTCTACAGCAAAATCACTCAGAAAGAAACGCAAGGTAGAGATATTGCTGTGTACTAGCTGCAAGTTTAAAATGTCAATTTATGTTTGAGAATTTTGTAAACAGATGAGCAACACTAGACTGTCAAACTTTGCACAAGGATAAATCTGTCCATGGAAGCCGACATGGCATGCTGCGATATTTACAGCAGTGACATCAGCATCGGCCAATAGCTGTCAGCCTAGCTAGCCCTGCCTAGCAGCAGCTATTAGCAGCATGGTCCTATTTCACAATAGTATTGGAAAATCCGGTCCTCCGACCCTGACCCTTGAAATGCAGTGGGGTTTTTTGCAGCTTTCGGGGTACATGTTTGTGCAAAATTTTATCAAGCCCAGTGCTGCGGTTTATGAGCTATCATGTTAACAGATAAAAAAACAAACAAACAAACAAAAAACTTAGCGATAGTGCTCAAAACAATACTGTTGTCGCTAATGCGGACAGTAATTATTTCATGTCTAGTGTCTACTTAGTTTTTTTATCTCTCACCAGTGGTCTACAGGGTGGGCCAAAAAAATGACCTAACTTGTTTTTGTCAGAACTTCGTCAAATCTTTGCTACCAAATTTGATAATTTTTGGCACACAGATAGCAAAGGTGATAAAATTATGTGAGCTATACTCATTGTCCTCCTCACCTAATTTGTGTCAATGCACTATTGTGTAAAATGCAGATGTTTCTAATTGTTACATTATGCGGTGATTATCAGTATCAGATTGCTCACCTTTTCATTGTCAATTTCCTGTGATTTAATAATTTTGTGGTATTTAATATTTTACGCTGAAAATGGCAGACAAGAAAATAGCTGACTTATGAGCTCAAAACACATCTAATCTATGAATAAGTGCTGTGATATTATTAGTTGATCGTTGATGCTATCAGCCGTGGCATCACGTCTAAGCCATTGTCTTCATTTTGGGCATAAATTTAAAAAATATGGAAACATGTTGTCACATAAATTTATAATTTTGCTAAATAGATCACATTTTAGTTTATAATGTGCTTAATTAAGTCATTAGAACATTTACAATGACAACAATTATGCATTATGCAACAGTTTGCAGCATCTGTGTTTTACACAGTAGTGCACTGACATAAATTAGGGGAGGTGGACAATGAGTGTACCTCACATAATTTGATCACCTTTGCTATCTGTATGCCAAAAATTATAAAATTTGGTGGAGATTTGATGAAGTTCTGACAAAAACAAGTTGCGTCATTTTTTGGCCCACCTTGTAGGCTGTGATGAAATGTAGACTTAATATGGATGATAATAAATAATTTAGGCATAAACTTAACATCGATTTTTTACAGTTGTGTTCTGATGCGGTAACTAGTGCTGTCGAATTTACGCATTAACAATTTTGTATTTAATTTTGCGTAAAAAAATTAGCGCTGTCTATTACTGCTATTTCAGCATGTTTCGGTATTGCCGTTAGTTTAGAAAAGACCACTGGAAACTGGCAACTCTACCCGTCATGTCAAAATTACTAATTATTATTTTAAATTTTTAGTTTTTTCTTAATTTTGTGTTTCAGCCACGCACAATAGACTATGCTGGCTGTATGTCACTTTTGTGTGAAAACATACATTATGCATTTTGTTATCTAGCGAGATATGAAGTAAAACTTACTAAGTGCCATTGAACTGTACTCCTGTGACTAGTGTGAATAAAAATACTCTAAGTCAATCACTCATGCCAAAACAGAAATTCAAATGTAGCTCAGTTGAAACATTCTGGCAACTGTGGTATCATTTGTTATATATATATATACACTGTCTCAAAAAAGGATCCCCGACGTTATCGACACGTTGGGTGTCGGGGATATTCGCACCAGAAATTAGTAAAATCTGATGCTTCTTCTTTAAGTTACAACTTAACAATAATGGTAATGTTGGGGATCTTTTTTGAGACACAGTGCAGAATCATAACTGAACTATTTATTTCAGTTACATGCAAACGTTCGTTGGTTATGTAATGCAATGATTTTGATGTTGTTTCTGCTGAAATCGTAGGTCTGGCTCAGGGCATTCGGCGGATATTTGGTCAGTTTGGAATGATCCTTGGTCCTCTGTGGGCTGGAAGCATGCTGCCACAGCCGTACATTATGTTCAGCGTTATGCTTGCTGTTAACCTTTTACTTGCTGTGAGTATTATGCTGATTTTTCACCTGACATTAGCAATTTTTGTTATCAGTGTACAGTATCTTACTAACTACAAAAAAGCTACCACATACTAGCACATTATACGAAGTTACACATGTAAGTTAATCAAAAATGGAAGTTAAAAATTATGATTTCTATTGCCATCTTAATCTGAATGATTCTTCAGTTTACCAATCAATCTGGTACTTTAAAAGTGGCTTGCATAATACCAAATTGCTAGCTTCACTAGATCATTCGAGCGCAGTAGAGGTTTATTTTACAAGGTTTATTTTATAGCGCACATTTTACAATGTGCGCTATATTAATTTACATTTTACTTTCTTACTTACTTACTTACTTCACTAGAGAGGTTGTATAGAGTTGCTGATTAGCTGCAGATAAAGCATTAGAGTTCCAAGCTCTAAGGCCAGATACAGTGAACGTCAGAGTTAAGTCATAGGTTTAAGTGAATCAGAACAATTTGGAGTTTTCTGTTGTCTACATAGTACGTTCTTATGATGCAGTGACCCGATGGAAAGTAAGTCTCTAATATAAGTTTTTGGTATAAATGCATCAAATATTGACCTATGTACTTGCTAATCTGCTGTGTCGATTTGTGTACTTATAGATTGTTTTTCAAGTGTTTGTCATCGATATACTTTACAATAAATTAGCAGTTAAGTGATGATCGTTTAATATGCCATTACAGCCACAAACGCATTGCTACACTACCTTGTGAAACATAGTAACCTTTAAAATAATGAGATAACTTTCAGCATTTCACGACGTGTTTAGAATTGTGATTGGATTGTTAAAAATTACTGTTTTTTTCTAGTTTATCACTGATTTGACAAGTGAAAGAATTTTGCAAGTTGGTTAATATTTGATGAGGTTGTAACAGCATGTAACCTATGAACCACCCAGTATTTCACCTTGCACCGAGTTAACATGTAATATTGAGAGCAAAATGGCAAACATTGTATCTACAGCAGAACGTCTTACTACAAACTATAAAGTTCTTCAAAACGCTACTTAAATACTAATTTCATTACAAAGTGAAATACAGTAAGCAGATCTGTACGTTATTTATTAAGAAACTTCTCAAGAGAGTTAATTGCACTTGGGAAAAAGACTGATAAAGAATGCATCGTGTAGAAAGTTGTTTCATTTTTTTTGAGGAGATGTCATTGTCGACAATAGATTGGATGTTTTGTTTTTGTACCCTCGTGCAGTGCAGGTTCTACTGCTGTGTGTAATCGGGGGGTTGTTCTTTATGGACCTCCCTGTATTTCACTGTGAATTGACGTAGACTATGCTATATGGCGGTTGTAATTGTAGGTTCCAATGCTACTGTCATTTCGTCGATTGCAACCCGTTGAGGAGACTTCATTGAAGCAAGCAAGAACACCTCACTGCTCTGGCGAGAGGACACCTTTGCTATCGTGACGAATACCATAGTATTGTGATGAATACTGTGAAACTTCGAATTAAAGCTGGGTCTTAAATAAATGCCAAGTCCATGCTACAGGCTGGGGAATCTGTAATAGTAAAGGTCAAAGGTAAAGGTTGGTAAAGGTTGCTGTATAGCTCTTTAGAAGATAATACTCCTCACAGAGCTACGGAGCGTCACCTGCCGTATGGGATCACACAGTGTTACCTGCCACTCGACACAGGTGAACACGCCCCGTCTTAACCCCAGCCAGATAGGCCGGTACTCGATTTACCTATCCCGGAGGAATGGAAGGCTGAGTTGACCTAGGCGGCTGGTTACATACCGAGATGGTTTACCTGCCCGCAGGCAGTCACCTGTCGCAATACTAACCCGGCCCGGCATACAGTAACTTCGTTGATCGGATGAAACGTGTTACCGCTACGCCAGGCCACCGCCACTAGTAGTAGTAGTAACTTGTGCTAATGGAAGCCAGCTCTTGTGACGCTACCAGGGCGTAGAGTACGATCGCGTTGGCGGTGCCTCCTGCGATTCCGATCGCTATGACGGCGCACATGAAATGAAACTCGACGGTGCCGCCGAGGGACGACGTCGCGCTTCCTTCACCTGTAGATCCGGGTGGAATGACGTCAAGCTGTCCCGCTGTCGTGACAACGGACTGTAGTCATGGCAACGAACAAGTGCGATCACGTGACGGAACTTGTTTCCTCGGGTTATCTTTTTTTCAGCATTCTCTACACATTTTAGATGCAACTGAACTGCTTAAGTTCTGTGCACGGCGAAATAACGTCGACGCAAGTGTCCGGTGCAGGTAAGAGAAATGGACCGGAAAAATATATTGCAACGACTACAATTAAATGAAAACTTGTCGGTATGTCGGGCATGTCGAACGAATAGACCTACCGTTATAACAGCAAGCGAACGCTGTATAGAAACTAGAGAAGAATGTGTTGAAAATTAGTTATTTATGACAAAAATAAAAGATAAAATAAAAAAATAAATTAACTAAAAGAAAGAGAAAAAATCAGAGTATGAGGTCATCGTGACAGAAATCGACGATTTAAAGAACTAAAGAAGAAATAAAAGAAGAAGAAGACAGACTCGCAGCAACGATAGCGATTGACGTACGACAGTTGCGTGACGGGAATTTTCATTTCCGTCACAGGTATTGTGACTTATTTTGGTTTTGTGACTTAGTCTGAAATTTTAAAACTTTATTTGCTTTTGTTACAGCCATTTTTTCTTGCTTATTATTTCCACAACAAACTATATTCAACGACATCATTAGCAGTGCAGGCCTAACCGGTAGGCTACCAAGATGTGGCAGTAGGCCTAGATGAATGATAGGAGTCTGTAACTCATTAATGTTTCCTTGGGCATCGACTTTTTTTGGCAAACAATATGAAGGCTTCTGCGATTGCATTCCTAGGGTTAAGAAAGACAACATGCGCCAATCAGTAACTGTAATGCCACTATAGTAGGAGTATTTCAAATTATTAAGACTCAGCTACTCTTCTGAAAAGTCTGCGGCTTTCTCATCCGCGGGACGATCGACGCCAATGTTTAGTTTTAAATCACATTAGACAAGTAGCCAAAGCAGGCTAATACATTGCTAAAAATTTGTGAAAACTTACAACAGTACAGCGACGCTGTTGGTGACAAGTCTCTATTCTGCATGCATGCCAGGTGAACGCAGGTGAAATATTGTGCGGCTTCAAACGATATTGCGCTCGTATCACACGCGATGTAACCCACTCTGGCACGACTAGCCTAGCTATTATGCCTGTGCTTAAAGGCGCGTGCAGTGCGACCTAACTGAACTGAACTGAACTGACGTGGTGTAGTTTTTGACGAACTGACCAATGGGCAACCTGTAATGTATTACAGTTGGCACCGTCTAACAGCGTCGGCGACTACGTGCACGACTTAGTGCACGTACGCGTCAACCAATGACGAATGAGTGAGCATCCCTACTATTCAGTCGACTGTCCCACCATATGATTGCTTGAACCCATTTTAGGCCACGCCCCGTTGCCCATGACTCGTGCCTATGACGCAAGTGACGTCAGTTCGTCAAAATGTTAACCACGCCAGTTCAGTTCAGTTCAATTACGTCGCTCTGTACGTGCCTTTAAAATATTCTATAATAAACACGAAAAATGCATCGTGCAATCTTGTCCATTATTCTCTGTGCAGTAGGCTTAAGCTTATAATGAAGTCGTAGTATATGCACATGTAAAACATTTTTGCAACACTTCTATTTTACATGCAGGCCAATAATAGCCATGCCATAACAGTCACTGTTGAATGTAATAGACTTTTAGAAATGTCAGTAATTTTCTGTAATATTTTTTTGACATTTAAAAAATTTAACGCGCAATTATAGGACGTCAGCAGATGTCCTGTTTTAGTTATAGCATATATTATTGTCCGTCGGTATGATGTCTATCTGTACATCAGACTCTGCTGCCCCGTATGCTATTATCATCCAGGGCGGCGGCAGGTTTTCAGAGCTAGGGGTCAAGGTCGAGTGGGCACATGCCACAAGGCGGTTTAGGTCTTTGAAGGGAACACAACTCCTCCCCAGAATTTTTAAAGGTTTTAGTATGGAAATAATGCATTTTGGTGCACTTTTGGCACATGCGTAGGTTAATTTCTTAACCAGTTCTATATCTCTTCAAAACAAAAATTGGGATTTTTGTCTGTCCAACAGAATCCTAGGACAAAATATACAAGAAGCCAAGCTGTCGCTAGGATAGCCGACCTTACTGGTTGTCAGTGACCTTCAAGGTCATCCAAGGTCGGCGATTTCTATCTCATCTAACAGGGCGTATGGCACTTCCTATTAGTAATTAAGCTTAATAGTAGCCTTGGCCGTATCTCTCACCGTTAACGAGATATGGCCAGGTTTTCGTTAAAAACACACATTTTTCCTACCCCCGTCCATTCAACCCCGAATTTGAAAATGTTTCTCTTGCACTAGATAGCTGGAAATTTTGCAGCTTAGGTTTATGACACAGGGCTAATTATTCATGTAAAAAGTTTTCCCCTACGACCTACCGTTTAGCCACAGTATATCCGTGACAGACGGCAAACGGACAGATGGACAGACATTGAATGACACTGAATGAGTGAGTAGGGTTTAACGTCCCACCTGACACAGTATAGATCATTTCGGGGACGGCCTTTTCAGACAAACTTGCACACAAACACATAATAATAAAACAGTAAGTTTAACTTTTACAATAAAGAAACAGAAAGTTTAACCTTTACAGAAATACAAAACACAAAAAAACAAGCTAAACTTAAAATTGTAAAAACTCCATTATACGTGTGCATATGTAATTAACATAATGGTAGTTATAATAATCTTCCCTGTTATCCTCCAGACAGTCATCAATCTCATAATGCTGTCTATTAAGGGACAGGGATGAGGACGGACAGACAGACGGACGAACGATAACCATGCCAATAGTTCGACCATTACTTAAGTACGGTCGGCTAAAAATCGCTTCGACGTGTCCGGTCACCACTGTCTCTGTCCGGCGTGTCAGCGCTATCATTCGCTATAACTACACCGTATTTCAATAAAAAACGTGCCACTTTTATTTCTTCGATAACTGCGTGAAAGATTGGCCGATTTTGTTAATTTATGGTACGCAACATTATATGAAGAAACTTGACGTGAATGACTACAGTTTTGCCAACCTCACCTTAATACTGTTGCTACGCTACATTGTGAAATTCAGTAGTCGTAGTTTGGCTGTTTAAAGCAATGAACTCGTACTGGGTACCGTAGTTCATGCGTCAGAAATGATTAACTGTATAGCAACAAACACGAGTAATAGTTACTATCTCTCAGAAAGTCTTACGTGTTACATCACATCATCAGCTACTGCTTTCAGCGCGTCTTAGCCATCGCAATTCTGTCTGTCCGTCTGTCTGTCACACGGGTGGATCAGTCAAAAAAAGGTGCAAACTAGGATCACCAAATCTTCACCATCGGGTGCCTGGAGGACTCTAGTTTCAGGAACCGTAAAGCTTTTTCATAAATTCGAATGGGGTCACCCCGAACGAGGGCGCTAAATGAAAAAGGGTGGAAAAATTTGCGATTTTTAACCAATAAGTCGCTGTATCTCAATAACGGTGCGAGATAGGGCCTATGTTATTATTAATCAGTAATAGGAAGTCGTACTGGCTCTCGATTGCCACCAAATGCATTGACCTTGGATGACCTTGAAAGCTAAAGTAGGAAGGTTTTATGAATTTTTTGGCGATTTTGGGCTGCGAGACACATTTCAAGAGTGAATTGCGCCGAAACCAATTGAGATAGACATGGGCAAGCTGCATATGAAATTTTCAGCATTGAACGTAGATTTCGACGGTCCAAGTCTCGATTTTCTAGGTTCAAGGAAACCTGCGCACGAGGGTAGGACATCGAAAAGCTGTACCCCCGTAAAAGTCGCGACGAAATGGCTGGATATAGACTGTCAGTTTGCGAATAGGAATTGCTATAGGCTTTCGCGCGTCTCGTGAGCATTAGCTCAAATTTATTGTTATTACTGCATGTGCTGAAAATGTCCCCTCCAGCACGAACGCAAGCGATAAACCTAGCGGAGGACTACCTCCCCAACTCTTCAACAGCACGTTCAATAACGCGCGACCCAGAACGGCTCACTCGCTGATGATGCGTCGACGGACGATTTTAAAATGAACACGACTAATGTAGAATATGTAGCAGGTTTTTCAATGATCTTGTGGTCTCAGTGATTTTTTTGGGCTGATGCATGCGCCCCCCCCCCAGTATGAATTCGTTGTTGTATACAGCCAAACTACGACTTCTGCATTTTACAAGATAGTGTAGCGACAGTATTAAAGTGAGTTTTATGTCAAATTTTTTAAAGCTGTATGCCAAAAATTATCGAAATCGGCTAATGTTTCACGGAGTTATTCATAAAATAAAAGTGGCACTTTGTTATTGAGACACGGTGTATTATTGGAGCTTTTGGAAATTAAGCCGGAAGTGCATAAATATTGAGCATGGACTCATAGTTTCTGTTCAGTAGGTTTATATGTAGTTTAAAATTAATGCGGATATGCGCGTTTCTTTAGAAAGAACAGGCAGTCAAACAATTTTTGCGACGTGCTCGAGCGTGCGCGTTTAGCCGTCGACAAATAGTTTTTTTTGGCTGAAAATGTCAAACATAAAAGCTGTCAGCTCGATAAAAACAATCCTGACTTCTTGTAACCTTGTTGCGGTTGTTGTGCATGTGCTGCAGTTATATGGTCCGCTGGTCTGTGTGAAGAAAGAATGAACGATCGATCGAATAGCAGTACGCAAGTAACAAGAAGCCCAGCTGTCGCTAGAGTGGGCCGACCGTACCACCAGAGGCCAGCATCTGACTTCCGGTCGTGGAAAAAAAGCGATTTCCCACAGTGACTACAGTACCATCCACGCTAACGTCACGCTGCTATATCGAACGCTACAATCAACGCTTAGATGGGATAAAGTAATTCGGCGCACGTTGGAAATGGCTGCAGGCAGAAACTTGCATTCAAAATTGCGGCCAAAACGCTGCGGAGACATGTTTACTATTGACAGCCTATAGGAACTTGCCATCGCCATATCCAATATAATAGTACCATCGCCGAGCCCCTATGGCGTACGGTTTAGCCACAGTACATGCGTTACAGACAGACAGATGACACATCGTACCCAAGGCTTGACCTAACTGTCGGCCAAAAACTAGAGTTCCGGCCAGTCAGTTCTATATGCATTTTTGCTTCACTTGCGCGGCAGCTTTCTGCGATGGTCAACACAACAGAATAATGTTTGAGCCCTGACCCTTACGCCGAAACCCGGGTTTGGAATCAATCAGCCCTTTGCCATAACCACGATCCTACTAGATTGCCTGTGTATGAATCTGTAGGAAATGCTCAGATATATTCACGCCAACTTCTTGGTCGCAAAATTTCCGTAATCAGTTGTTACAGTTGAAGAATTTTTATCAACGATTATCATGAGTTTATGATATGGATATTACCGGTAAGTCGCTGTATCCCAGAAACGGTGAGAGATAGGGCTAAGGTCACATAAGCATGAGGTATACAATAACCAGATAATTCTATTCAAATATTTGGGAGTCAATACATTTTCCCGGGATATTCTCGGGGCCCGTTATTGACTGTACATACAGAGTGCAATCCAATGCGCAAAGTCCTAAGTGCTACGTTGATGCTACACCTTAAAATGCATCAAATATCCAGAATTTTTATTTCCAAGAATTTTCCATGGTCAAACCTATTTACCAGGATTTGCAAAGAGGATGATGAAGTGGGGGGCGGACCATGGCAAGCAAGGAACACGAGCCCTTTAATGGGGGTCTCCAAACGGGCTCTAGGGCCAGAAACTCTGGTGTGGGTCAGGAAAGGGGGGCAAAGCCACACAAAGCTGAAAGGTTTTTATGAATGTACATATAAAAAGTGAAAGCAAAAGTTGAAAATTAAAATGGAAAAACATGTCTGGAATGTGCATATGATGGCAACAACCAGCCTCGATTTTTGTCAATGGGAAGGGGCAGCCGTCCGGTCCGCCCATACTTGGATCCACCACTGGTGCAGACATGTTCGTGAAAATAAACAAAGTTAATCGGTAGCCATCTATCGTAGAAGAGTCTTTTAATAATCACATGCTCAAAATTGACAAAAAAATTAGCAAAATTACGCACATACAAACGAGTATGATACACACAAAGATCAAAAGATGTTCGCAACACAGCAGAGGAATGTTCACTGATAACAAACGCAGGTTTTCCACGAAAATTTATAACCTTATGACTATGAACAGCGTTCCGACACTTCTACTGACAAAAATTTCCCAAGACTTTTCCAGGACCGTTAAAACATTTTTCCAGGACCTTATCAAAGCCCGCCAACGTTTGAATATAAAGACAAACAGCAGGAATTGTAAAGTATTTCATCGAAAGCCCATTAGGTTGGAAGTATTGTGAACTAACCTAGTGGGGTTGAGGGCAGAGCCGAAGCTGAAATCAAATTTGACGCATTTTAAACCTCACAGAACTCATCCGATGAAAGGATATCTAAAATTTTCAGTTTCTAGAACTTCCCAGAACCTTACGCTTTAATTTCCAAGACTTTTCAGGACCACACTTGTTTTACAAAACTTTTCAAGTTCTGGAAAATCAAGGAGGATACTTCCAGGACTTTCCAGGAGGCGTGGGAACCCTGTATGAAAAACACAAATTCAGCCGAATGACTCTAAAATGACTCAGTTAACTCTATGGCACTTACATCAATCAGCCGTGTCTCAGATGATACATTAACACACTAATGAGACACGATATGATTCTTAAGATGCGTTCAGTGTCAGTAATGAGATAAACTAAAATGCCGATTTTCATTGCAGCTCCTTTCATTTCTGACGCTTTGAGCACACTTTTACGTACAGTCCTAATGGCCAACTCACACCTATGACGCAACTCAACTCGAGTTGAGTTGCGTCAGCATCGTAGGTGAAAATTGGCCATAATTCTTTTGCCTTTTTCTCATAGGCTTCAACGACAGCATACTTAAGCACAGTAACAAGCTGTTAACATCTGCTAACATCAGAATGTAGGCCTATAGTTGCACGTATACTAAACGCAAAACATTCAGCCACAAACAATAACCTTAACAATAACACTGTGATGTGTCCAAATTATGTTCATCACAGAGTATAACTCATTGGAGATACGTAATATTATATGGATTCATAATGACGGCCAACACCTGCTGCATACTTTCCGCAACTAAAAGCATCAAAGCCCTGAAGTCCAGTGAATGCAATCCCTGAAATCATTTCTCAATCCCGGAATCCCTATTAGGAATTAGGCTTGCAAACTGGTCGTTATTTAGCATCACTACAGCAGCCCTATTAGGCTTACTACATACATAGGATGCAGTAGGCCCCTATTGGGAGTAACTGCAACTGTCCAAATGCAACTAACAGTACATAAAAAGCACACTTGCTTGCATGCATGAATAAGTTTTGAAGAGAAAGCCAAAACTGTTACCTCATCTAACACTCAAAAAAGAACTACTTTAGTGGATATTTTCGTAATCATGAAACCCAGGACTGAAATGACACCAATCCCGAGACTTGAGACTGGCTAAAACAACCGGGATCCCGAGATTCGGGAACCCGGGATTGCAATCACCAGTTTGAACAGTGCAGAGCAATTCATACTTTGACTTCAGTCACTGGTCTCTGCTACAGTCTCGGTCATTCACTAAAAATCCAATGTGAAATGTAAACACCGCTTAAACAACTCAGTTTGAACTACTGCATATCCCCGATCAATCGCTTAGCACCAGTACATAATATAAACATTAACAAACAGAACAAAGCAATATCTCAAGATATACCATACATCATAACTACTGTAAAGTAACCTTCTGCTAATAAAACATCGCATAGAATAAAATGTTAAAATACTGGCAACAAAAGATGCAGTATGTACTCACTATGCGTACAGAACAGTGGCACATCAACAGGGCTGAAAACCTCATTTTTAGCAAAGGTCCGTGGTTTTTATTGGGGTTTGGTTTTTAAAAGGCCCAATCCTAATAAAACACTAAGCTCAAAAAACTGTTGGTTGATTCATCCTCAGAGCACAGAATATCCCGCAATTTGCAAATTCATAGGTCTAGATGTTTCAAAGACTCGATCATAATAGAATATATCATTATTAGTGAAACAAGAAATTAAAATTGGGTGGGTTTGTAGGGTAGGTATTCAGCGGCCTTTTTAGGTGGGCTTACCCAGTAAAACCCACGTAGTTTTAGGGTATCTGCCCAGGCATTTCAACCCTGCACATTAACTGACTGCTTCTTTGCAGCAGTATCAACACAAATGGCTTACGCTGTGCTTATGGTAGGCCAAACTGTATCAGAAATGTTAGAAACAAAGAACTGGTTGTTTTCACTTCACTAAACCTGCATCAACAAGCTACATCACTACTACAGTTACAATCATCCAACCAATGAATCAATTAAATGTTTAATAAATCAGCTGACAGCGTATTAAAAACAACATATTATGCAAAGTCTTGATTCAAAACACTCATAAGATAACAGAGTATAAGAAACATACTACAGCATAATCAAAAACCACCACGGCTTGTCTAAACAAGAAATCTGAGCTAATGCTCATGAAATGCACAAGAGCCTATAGCAGTTTCTGTTCACAGGTAGTCTTGGTCTATTTCCACCCATTTCTTCACAGTTCACTCTTCTGCAGCCAAAAATCGCAAAAAAACACTAAAACCCCCTATTTTGGAGTTGAAGGTCATTCAATGTCATCAATGTTGACATTCCTAAAAAGCTCGTCGCCAGTGCTTGTTATGATAAGCAGCATGTCTGTGCCTATCTGCAACCATTTTCACGCTAGACGAGCCAATAGCGATAATATAATATCTTTTTAGGGAGTGCCCCTCTTTCACCCCCTCTTTCATGTAGACCCCCTACCCAGCAGCATAAAATTTTGTCATGAAATACTAGAGACTCCAAGCTGTCATATAGTGAAAACCCAAAGTCTCTATCTCACCTGGGCTTGAATCTGTACTGGGTCATAACGAAGAGATGGACAGAATTACCATAGCTAATATGCGCTATAGCTATGCTAGCTCTCGCATGCAAAAACTCACCCACAATTGCAACATTTGGCACATCTTTTTACCACATTTTGCAAGGATAAAAATGCCAGCCCAGCTATGATGCCAGGAAAAAGAAAGATCATATTTTGTTCAACTTGTAGAAAACTGACAATAACCAAAACCGAGTACATGTGATATGCAAAATACCATACATAATTTCTGACATAACATCTTCAGCATCAGAAACTGCAATAACATTAACATTAAAAAGAATAACCAAAATTCCACAACCACGGACGAAATCTGCTCAGCGAAATCTGCTCAGCATATTGACATTCCTAAGAAGCTCGTCGCCGGTGTTTGTTATGATAAGCAGCATGTCTGTGCCTATCTGCAACCATTTTCACGCTAGACGAGCCAATAGTACAAAGTTTCACTTGAATCAGCAGAATTCAATCACATACAACGATCACATGAGTTACAAATGATAACTTTGTCAATAAGCCACAATTAGCACATCCACTATACAAGTCCATAACACTTCATCAACCGCCACTGACCAACTGTGTCACTGGCAATATCCTACTCACCACTTAACCAAAGGGGCTCTAAAATGATCAATAAAGTTAGCCGATTTTGTCAATGTCTGCCGATAAAATCAATCGACCAACACCAATCTGTCATGCAAAACTTGGGCGATTTTATCAGCTGATTTTATTGTCCAACACACAGAACATGTTCTGTTCTGACAGAAAAAAATCTGCCAACTTTTTGTAATCAATTAGCAGGTTTTGTTCAAGTTATCGTAGCTAGTGTCAACAAAAGCAGATAAATATACATTTTAGTCACTTATTTTGTTAATTACTCAATAATATAT
>Ga0209367_1000812_pt1 | contig 34947 bp, 22 predicted proteins | sample WorMetLIZISLAND2_FD_187412 | JGI IMG/M metagenome (GOLD analysis project Ga0209367, IMG submission 187412) | Marine gutless worms symbiont microbial communities from Max Planck institute for Marine Microbiology, Germany - Olavius geniculatus... ... | reverse complement strand
CGGCGCCCCAACGAAGATTGCATTGCAGTAATCCACGCGAGATGACACGAAGGCATGGACGAGTGTCGCAGCCGAGTCAGAATCAAGTGACCTCCGAATACGACGGAGTTGTCGAAGTCTGAAAAATCCTGCTGCACAAACATTGCTGACATGCTTATCCAGACCGAGGTCAGACGAGATGGTGACACCGAGAACACGGACGTGCTCGCTGGGAGTGATGGTATCTTCTCCAAGACACAGACTTGGACCGCAACCATCAAGTAGTGACAGACTGTGCTTTGTACCGGTCCACAACAACTCTGTCTTGTCTGCGTTAAGCTTCAATCGATTAGCGGACATCCAGTCACAGACGTCAGTAATGCAGTGTTCAAGTAGAGCAGCAGCTGAAGCTGTGCCGCAGCGATCACAGTGTACATATAGCTGTGAATCGTCGGCGTACGCAAGAAAGTTGATTCCATGTTCGTCGATTTTGTCGGAAAGGTCGGCAGTGTACAAAATGAACAGCTACGGACCGAGCACCGATCCTTGCGGGACAGAACAAGAAATGTCAACTGTACGGATTCCCCCAGCACAAACATACAAAGCCAAGACTTACGTTTAAATATTTACTGTAGTAATTTTTTTCTAAATTCTGTCAGTTATTTAGATAAACACTGCGTAAAACACAGAACCTTGACTTCAGAATAATTGAAGACGTTCTGATATACTGCTCATACTAAATCCGCTGCTTTTCTTCTTTGGCACGTTCAACTAATATGCACAGACTTATGTTAACAGTTCTTTTATTCTAATTTTGTTTGTCAATCAAACCAATTTTTACTCCTCGCGCGCTACGTTCCTAAAGTAGCGAAGAGGAGCATATAAAATCAGTGTAATATTGAGGACCGACCGACAACCGACCTCTGTTCCTAAAAGAGCCTGCCTGGAAGAACTTCGAACGACCATATCTCCATAACGGTGCTAGATAGACACATGGTGACTATAGATCACCCATAGGAAGTCGACCCCCGGGAGTCGAATGGTCACGTGACCGATGACGTCACGTAACCCCAAAAGGTCAAGGTCGTGACCCCATTATCTTCGAGGTGCCCTATCTCCGTAACGGTGCTAGATAGACGGATGCGTTTATAACAAGACGAATGGCAACCAGCGTCATCGACCAATATTGGAAATTTTTTCCTCTCAGTTCTCAAAATCTGGCAATATTTCATAAGGTTAAGGGGAGACAATTTCTAATAAGGACCTCGACAGCAGTCACTATTAGTATAATATTAAACGGGTCTCAATTAAACTCCAGGTCTCTAATACAAGCCGAAAGGAACGAAAGAGCTTTTAAAAGAATACAAAAGAAAATGATGCGCGCGAGGAGTACATTAGATTGGTCACAATTTAATAATATTTCTTGTTTTAGATAACTTAACGCAAAACTTGGTCCTGAAAAAACGTTTGGGAATGCCGTGGCGTACTTTCACAGGCCGAATCCGATGGTCTTTTTGTTGCCTGAAGAACAGCGTCAAAATACTGAAGGGCATCTTAAACCTATCGGTAACAAACGTTTTTATTCTCCAGCTGCGGACGGTTTTATCCGTGAATTTAAATTGTCTGACCGATAAGATCACGTAGTAAAATGTGAAAACGGGCATGTGAACTTACACGACTATAGGCCCCTACATAAGTACGTGCTGTGCATGTATGTGCACGTGTGTCATAATCACAACAAAATGACAGTTTCTTACAAATTGTAATAATTTGTATAAACACCTGTATTAGTTACAAGCACCCGCTGTTGTCAAACGGTCATAATATCAAAAACGCTGTCACGAATAATTACGACAACAAATGACAAGTACATAACGAAAATCAGAGCGATAAGCGAACTGGTATCCAATAAAATACATTTGCATTTAAAGGGTACATAACTTAAAAGCGTGCTGAGATACGCGCTGTTACAGAAAAAAACTCGCGACAAGCGCCAAGATGACGGCAACCTTCGGCAGCGTAAAGCTGTACACAAAAGTCCGTTTAATTCAGCTACAAAGCTGTCCATAAAACGTGACCACAAGTGCTAACGAATAGATACAAAATAATAGCCAAACAAAAAATAGAGAAAAACAAAAATTCCGCCTTAGCATTCGGCGGTCTGTCGTGGACACTGTGCACTATACAGATTTACTTAATTGCAGTAGCGTCATTTTCATAAATCATTGGGAAGTCTCAGTAATCTTTGGGGAGGGGATCTTAGTTTACCTAACGTATTGTTCTTGCAACAGTAACACCGTTTCAAAGGTAAAATCTGCAGGGATAAAATTAAAATCATAAATCCTTAGTAGTGGTTCGTAGACCAATCCATCCCCTCTCTTTAAATGGCGCCCTGTTTAATTGCTACACTTTCTACAGAAGTACAGAAGACAACACGTTTTCAAGTATATTATCCTAATTTACGTTTCATTATATTCTTCTGTTTTAGATCTCAATATTTTGGTCAAATTATATAATTTTAAGAAACCAAAAATTTTATTTCACATAATACACAAAATGTCTGACAACAAAAGCTGTATAATCCATTGTTAGAAAACAGGGGAAACGTGAAATTAACTTGTTAAAGTTTTACACCTTTCTACTGACTCACAGTTCAACGCTCAAGATTAATTTCCATTTGCTTTTTATTTTCGTTTTGCTTTTCTAATTTCTAATTTACAGTGACGGAAAATTATTGTTATTTTGGTTCTTGTTAGCAGAATCAGTTCAGGGTTTGTAAAAATCATTGCAGCATTTATCATGCTATTTGAACGCGAATGTCGTTTTATCATTGCATACAAATTGCAAACACGTTTTAAAAAATTACTTTAGAAGCCCAGCAAAAGCACATACATACAATATGATGTGACGACTGCTGTTAATACAGTTTGCGTTGACTGCGCATGCGCGGCTAAACTCCAGGATGCAAACAGCAGTAACAAAAATATTGAACACGACGTCTTTGCAAATTACGCCAGAGCCGGAGGAAAAACAGCGGCGGAAACGAATGTGTGAGTGAATGAGAACGATAAATGGACAGCGAATGACAACAGTGTTAACTCTCCGCCTAGCAGCTGACGGGCAAAGAACGCACGATGACCAGCAGTGATGACGTCATTGATGACGTCACGCGCACTGACTGCAGCTCTGTGTGATGGAAATGCGACGATGATGCAGCGGACACTGCACAGTTCTTCACGCAAGCGCACTGCACAGCCATCACGCGCAGTACAGTCACCGCTATTAATGAATAAATAACAAGAACCGAAGTAATTAAGCAAAATGCGGAATCGCTCGTTTGTATTTGTCAAATGGCAGCACGGTACTGACGGTTTTTTTTGCAATTTGCAATTGCATATTTTGGCTGGAAGTTTGGACCTCAAATTTCCCCTTACCCTGCAGGGTCAAAAACCTCCTTATTACACAATTTGTCATTGGACATTACAAGGGTACCGGACAAATGACATATAAACTCGTCATACGGTTTAAGCAGTGTGCACAAATGTGACAAACAAGCATTCTATGAAGAAATGTGTAAAAATAGTAAATAATCTAGTAACAAAATAAGCACAGTAATAGAATAACAATCATTGATGCCTCAAACTACTCGAATTAAACTTTTTGCTTCTGGCATTTTATAAATTAATTTACCTGCTTACTTTAAATTTTCTTACAATAAAAACACTTCGTGGCTTATTTCTGTATCATCCTGTAGGCTTACTTCGGCAAAAAATTATCCAATTTATGAAAGCTGTCCACGTTAGTTAAAAAGTGAGTGTAAACTCAAGATTTGTTACACTAGTTTGTCAATGAAACACCGTTCACTAGAGGTTGGAAGATGCAACTGATATCAGTGGTGTCGAAGAAGCAAAAAATCGTGAAACCTTGAGTGGAGTGAGCACGGAGTGATGCGGTGCGGTTTTGTTAAAATTCACTGTAGACTGGAGGATGTTCTTCAGCTGTTGATGCTGGCTGACGTCTACTTACACACATCATCATCATCTTACATACGTCCCGAAATAAACACTACACATAGCAGCATTCAATCAGAAGGCTGTCACGAAAGCAAAATGCTCACTGACTTGTCGCCTGCGTAAATAAACTGCATATTTAAACAAAATACGAATGGATACAAAACATAAGCATTAAAGAAATTAACAGCAAAAATATACGTGCAAGTGCAGCAAAGTACAATGAAATACAACCACGTAGATAGGCAGCCATTAACTGATCACTGCATGACGTCGTTCTGTTGATCGTGTCCATCTCACTGTTAGCTAGAAGCTTTCAACTTGTTTGTCAGTTTAAAAACTTGCATGGTTTAGTTTTTGACGAACTGACCAATGAGCAAGCAGAAACGCATGCACCGTCTAACGGTACGCGTCAACCAATAACCAGTGGAATCGCCCTGCTTGTCCACTTAGGGTACTTGTCCGTTAATTCACCCGCATCCGAATTATTCTTGTTAAGGCTAACGCTAACACTAACCCTAACCCTGACTCTAACCCTAACCCTAACCTCAACCCTATCCTTAGGTTTAACTCTAGCAGTAAATTCGGGTGCGGGGGAATTAACGGACAAGTACCGAAATGGGCTTACTTCTCAAGTGTGTCAAGCATGGACTCGGCCTGAGCGGTGAACGTCTCGAGCACATTGTGTGCCGAATACATTCCCATCGGTGAGTTGTACTGCTGCGGCATGAACACCTTGACTCGGCCGCCGCTGCCAGCAGCTGAAGCCGGCTGCTGCTGCTGACGCCGCATCTGTTCCATGGTTGCTGAGCGAGGCGGCGGCAGACCGGCTACTCCGGCCGCCGGCTCTGTACAGACACACACCAGTCCGAGTCTATACTGAACCTATTCACTCTGTATACCTGTCGCATCCACAGTGATCACACGGGTCTCCTCTTCCCTCCCAACATAGATTAATCACAACATAATTAATTAATTATGTAACCAAAAACTACAATGGCCGGTGTTAGCAGGCTGATAAACAAACTTAGGTCTGTATATAATACATGTACGAGTAGACGTAGATGTATAACGAAAATGTTTGGCAAAGCGCGATAGTACATGTAGGACCTACAAAATGCACTAGAACATTCGTGAAGTTCCATGAAGTTGCACATCAAATAGGTCCTGCCCAGAAACTGCTTCTCGTGGGGTCATCGATCCATACACAGCCGGAAAACTAAATGATGACGCTCTGACTGCAGCCATCATTCCAGTACAATTTTTAAGCAAAAAAATTAGTGGGTGGGCAGTTGCGTCGTTGTCGGAGAGGGGGAGGGGCAGGAGGGAAGGCAATTGCTCCCTACAAAAATAATTCAACTGTCGGAAAACTCCGAGTCTTTTAACAAAAAAATTTGTTCAAGAATGCAAAAAATTTAGGGATAAAAAACTCCCATTTGGAAAAATTTAAAGACAAAACTAAATTTTTGACCACCCACAATTTCCGCTGTCGGAAATTTGCAAATAAGCTATCTGTCAGAATTCTGTTCGAAAATATTAACTTCTCGTTCTGCTTATTTTTTCAACCCATGACACCGATGTGAATAGCTGGACAATCCTTATTCTCCTTCCACCTTCCTCTCTTTTCCCCTATCCCTTACCTTCATTCCGCTTTTCGTCCTCTTTTTTCTGGTCCCCATTTCCATGCTTTTGAAGCGAAATCCGAGGTGTCACCTTTTGAAATCCTTTATTGCTGCAGGCGAGTTTATTGGTTATCACATCAAGCTACCAACCATGCTCATGACGACGATGATGGAATATTTGTAATCTACATATAAAATAACGGATTAACCCATTTGGGCAAAATGTCTGGAGTGAGCGGGCGATTTGTCCGAGTGGGTGCCCACCGAGTTTACATGTAAAAAATTGCTCGGCATCATTCTCAGCTGCACACAGAGAAATCATGACGATGACGATGATGACAACAATTTCTATGATAAATAAAGACTTGTTGAAAGAACTGTAAGCAGAATAAAACACTCAAGAATTAGGGAATGAACCTTCATTGTGCATAACGCTTTCAAGGATCTTGAAGGTACGTGACTGCGGACAGCCGTACATCCAATCGGACGCTGGGGCAGCAGGCTGCAGCTGTCGGGGCGGTGATGCGTACACGCCATCGTCATAGCGACCAGCTGGTTGTACATCAGCGCAGTAACTATACGGCGTGTACGTCGGCCTGTAACACATAGCAATATATCACGTTAATATACAGTAAAGAATATTGTCTTGTATAGTATTGTGTTGTGTCGTGAGACCCGTGAGTGGGTCCTTTGGATGACCAATCACAATCAAAATGCAGTCAAGGTTTCAGCAGTCACTGTTCAAACTACTTACTCCCACCCTTGTACAGAATGTGAACAGCTACTTCAACTTTTCGAGCTTATCAGTGTGTGTGTTGTTAACGTATTCGTTATGTTTACTTGACTATTTATTAGCGAATACAGTGTATTTGGCGTGGTAATAAGATAATGAAAATATTATGCGCCTTGACCTTTCTACCACCAAACGATGTTGAACACTTACGGCGCATATGCAGCCGCTGAAGTTCGTATTGCATATCATTCTGGCGTTATTTTTATAGTACATTTAATGTCTCAGAATGCATCTGTGTGCTCATGACTTGAACGTTTGTGACTTCAAGTCAATGGACCATCATCCCGGTGAGTCTGAGTTAGTCAGCAGACAGGAAAACGTAGGCCTACGACTACGGACTATTGTGCAGTCAGTTGGCTAATGCGGCCTTGTGACGGGGACGACGCATAACAAATGCAATAGAGACCAGTAGATCTTAGCTTAATCAACTCAAACATGCCGATAGAGGGATTAAACTAGCCGAGATAGCCTAAGACTGCAATAACTAAAGACAGTCGTGAGCATGAATTGCTGAGACTGTGGTGACGACGCACTGAGCAGTGTTGACGACGCTGATTGTTGGCTGCTGCTGCTGCTGTTGTGGATACGCCTCTGATGTCTGCGGCTGAACCTCATAGCTCGTCGAGCTTTGATAACGTTCACTATCAACAGCTGCTGCAGGTCCACTTGTCTCGTACGTATAACTCTGCGTCAATTCAACAAAGCGACGATATCATAAGCCCGCACTCCATCTATTTCGATTTGCGGTGGAATTTGTTGTGCAACATGCAGTACAACAAGCTGTGCGACAGATTCACCTAAAATCAAAAGTTCACATAAATCTACAACATATTGCACAACAAATACGCATAAAAATCAAAAGCCTACGACAAATCAACAAAATCTTGGCATATCAAAACGCAGCCAGCTTGTTGTAAGACCTGTTGGGCAACTATTATACAAAAAAGAGATATACTGGGGGTGCTTTAACTTTCAAGACGCGCACACAGCAACATAACTGAGATGAACTAAAAGTTCAGTTACGTCGCTCTGTACTCGCCTTTACAGGCTGTCCCATCAGCAATGGTTTGGAGGCGCCATTCGGAATGTAGTGACCATCTGTCAGTAAAGGTCAGAGGGCCAGGGGGCTTCCCGGTTCGCCCCACAGAAGCCAAAAACTTTTCCTGCACAAGTAGTTGTAGCTAAAATTGTATTTCCGGTGCGGTAAATGTCTTTAAGTTAGTGTTTTAAAAGTGCTTGTAAGTATTTATTTAGTTTCAGCATTGTCACTACAAACCGGTTAATAAGTTGTGATAATCTAGACCAAAAAGTTACCCAAACGTCTGTAGAAGACGGCAAAAACAGACAATTACATATGTAAGTAAATCATACAACCTAAACAAACTCAAGGTCGAAAAGTTTGCGTAGGCCTACTCTGACGACGCCTATCAAAATGCGAACCTCACACGTACCGACGGATTGGCTACGACCGGTATTCTTGTGCGTTGACCGGACATGTCCATTGGTTGGTAAAACTTGACGGGCTGGGGGGCATTCTGAGGCGGCGCGTGTGGAATCCCCGGGCTGTAACCTGTCACTTTCCTACGCCAGCCACGACAACGATCAGTGGCGTACACAAGTTATATCTACAATGGACTCGAGCTGCATTCAAAACGCCTCTTCTGAGGGAAGAAACGAGAAAAGTGGAAGACAAAAACAGGAAACGGAGAAAAGGAAAAAGTGAGAGAAAAGACAAGTCGAAGCAAGAAATGGTAACGTGGTTAAGGTCGGTCATGCAGCTGTCACGTAATTCTTTCACTCGCCACGTTTATACTCGCTGTATTTATATATCATCTCACTCGTAACAAAATAATAAGAACGACAAGCATACGCATAAACTGAATTTTGTGCAAACATTAAAATAACGTCTAATTGCCAAAGGTTGGAAAAAATTAACGGTTGTCTATAGCTCTTAATGGTAACCCACTATGGACAACATGTCGTACAACCATGCAGGGCGCCATTTAAAAGGAAGACTAGGAGGGTCTACGAACTCATCCCAAAGATTTATAATTTTAATTTTTCCTCGTAAATCGTACCATTCAAACATTGTTACTGCTGCAAGAACAATAATTACGTAGACTGAGACCCCGATGATTACTGAGACTCTCCAATGATTTACTGAAATGACGCCACTTCGTGCAACAATCTGTAGAACAATTCTACGACTAAGTGACGTAGTGGAGTATAGGCCTACGTGCACATATAGATCAACGAAGCTAGTGCAAGAGAATGAAACTGAGAACGAATGATCGAGCGCTTGCGGGTATACCTTTCAACAGTCATGAGTAGCGTGTCGGTGTGACTGTTGACAAGGTCGAGCGCCTGTTGGTATGTCAGCGACGACGTCGGCGTCGATTCTACTTCAACGATCTCATCTCCAGCGCGTAGACCAATGCGAGCCGCCGGGCTGCCCGGAGTCAACTGCACAATCAGCGCAAAGATTGTTCCGATTGTATGACGACTCGTATCACGCTTTTAAAGCGAGTATTTGACAATTGGTATCACGTAGGCGTTGAAAGATGGGGGAAATATTGCTGTTAGCTGAATATTGGTAATGTAAAAATCTCAATTTTGTCATAAATAGACTTACAGTAATTGCACAAAATACTTTCGATTTATTAGGTTATATTCCTAATATTGTATCAAACTATGCACACGAGTAAACGCCGCCAAAACAGGCCAATCTGCTAATGTGCCCACTGCGCGACACTGTGATACCAATCGTCTGCACACCATCACAAGTACATCGTCAGTACAATACAGTAGGCCTTCAATACAATACCACAGGTATTAGGTAACGTGTTAAGGTGCCAAGAATTACCTGTAGGGACGGCGAAACAGAGGCGCCGATCACTACTGCAGGCAGAGAGATGAAAGCTTATTCAGAAAGATGGGTTTCTGAGCTGCGGTTGATGCAGCAATCATTACAGCAACGATCGTTGCAACCGCTAAAGCAAGCCAGAAATTATAGAAAACAAGTAAAAGAAGAGACAAAGTTGAAACTGCGACACCAGAGCATTTATACAAACTGGTTACTGCAACGCCGCTTGTTTTAATTGCGGTTACTAAAAGTTAACGTGAGCGCAAAAACTGTCGTAGTCTGTCTAACAAAACGTTATGTAAATCTGCGCGTATCAATTCAATCATTTCGCAACATCACGCAGGCGTCTGGGGTTGTAAAATAATTAAAATAATTCAAATTCGTTTACAGCGGCTGCAACAAAGTGCAGTACACATTTTGCTTGCTACGATGCGTCGTTGCTGCAGCCAATCGCTGCCAGGATAGCTGCAATCATCGCGGCGACGATCGATCAGCAGCAGAGACGAGTCACTCACACTTCACATCCAGCAGCAGCAGCAGTTACCTGATACGTAGGCTACAATGTATATCCGGCAATATCGCTGCCTCGATACGGTTCTGTACAGACAGACAGGATCTGGTTCTGGTCCAGGGCAGGCAGGCACACTAACTACGAACTCCCGCCGCGAATGCGTTACGCGATATGCACATACGCTCATGTAGGCCTACGTTAATTGCTCATCAGTCACTTCAGGAAGGATCAGTGAACGCGCCACACCGACTACAATCATTCTCAAGCTATCGTTCATCTACGATTACTTTCTTTAAAGGAGAGTGAATGTGACCATGCCTTAGCAAACCACTGACCTACTTGTAGGCCGTATACAGAGTGAGCCAGTAAATGAGCGGCGGAACGCTAAAAATCGTGCTCACACGCGTGCCTGTCATTGCACGTTAATGTTCAGTCAACGTGACCAAAAGTTCACAAGATAAGCAACCCGCAAATCTATGGCAGAAACAGTTAAATATTTCTACGACGGTTTTCAGCCGACCGTACTTGAGTAACGGTCGAGCTATTGGCACGGTTGTCGTCCGTCCGTCCGTCTGTCTGTCTGTCGTCGTCTGTCGCGGACGTATTGTGGCTAAACGGGGGAGATAGGGCCTAGGTTGCTATTAATCACTAGCTTTCAAATAACATTGTAAACTATTGACTTTGGATGACATTGAAGGGTCATAACGCACTATGGTATGCCAATCGTGCGGTATTGTGGCTAAGTCGTAGGTGGTCGGCAATGATACCATTAGGTAGGGTGCTGGCGATTTCCCATAGGCTGTCAATATTAACCAGGTCTTCATCTGCAGCGGTTTGGCCGCAATTTTCAGTGGAAAGTTTCAAGCTATAAGTGACCATATCTCGGAAACGGTGAGAGATAGGGCCAAGGTTATTATTAATCACTAATAGGAAGTGGCATACGCCCTTTCAGATGAGATGAAAATTATCGACCTTGGATGACCTTCAGAGTCACTGACAACCAGTACGGTCGGCTATTCTAGCGACAGCTGGGCTTCTCGTTAAACGCTCATATCGCATAACGGTTTTTATGCTCACACGTTGCGCACGGGATCAAAAAGCCGTTTAGTCGTCATAGCGATTTGATTCTTTGAATTCGAACTTGGTAGGCGTTCTACTACATTCGGTGTCTCGGCGACTTTTTCATATGTCGCAAAGTTTCAGCAATCGACTTTTTTTGTTAAGAAACAGATTAACTGGAAATGCTGAATTTGCAGGACCTAAAAATGACAGATAGCGAAAAAAACAACGGCTGGAAAATACAGCACCATGAAAACGACGGACCAAATCGAAGAGCTGAAAATTGCAAAATCATAAAAAGAAGAAGAAACGCAATGCAGTCTGCAGAAAGAAGCCGCCATCAAGCCATGAATCGACAAGTATGACAATGGGGCGTACTCAGGACTGCCGTTTTTTCATAGCAATTAGCCGCAGGCTGGTCGCTCAAATCGAGGCATTCTATTTCATCTGAGACGATAACAGCGACGACGACGAGGACGTCGACTCTACGCCGTCAGCCACTGCCACCGTCACTGCAGCTGCTGCATGCTCCAGAATATAAGCATCAGCTCTACGACATATTACTGATTGTGACGTGTTTATGAGTAGGCCTATAAACTTTTGCCTCACTCAGTGTATTAGGCCTATTACTGTTTCTTAGTTGCCAGATGAAGCAAATGTATAGGTCTAACGAATTTGGCACTACAGCATAGAGCACGCATGGCGCTACAGCATTAACCCACTTAGTGAAAGAAGTTGTAATATAGGCTAGGCCTACAGTACGTACTCTGGTGATTGTTAGCGGCTGTCCGACGTCGGAGCCACCCTGTAGCCTGAAGCCCCACGGTTCATTGGCGTCCCGACGTACCACCTGCGCCTTGAGAACATCGACGTCGCCCATCGCGCAGCTATTAGGACGAGCAGAGTCAGAGACGAGTGATGGTGATGGACAAAAAAAGACCTGACGCGTCTTCACGCCATTCAATGAATCACTGTACCAGCTGCGGTTTAGATGACTCCAGCACTGTCGACTCGACTTGATTTGACGCGGCTGCTGTAACAGCATAACGACGTCAACGGCAAAAAATACCGGTAGGCCTACTTGATATTGCGCTGCTTACACGAGTCAAGATTGTGACGAGGCGTAATTTGATCTTTTGCTAATCACGCAGCTGAAAAGAGAATTGGGCTTATAGCGACTTTATAAAGAACATTGGCAATATGAACGCGAATAAAAAACGATTTAAGTAAGCAAGTAAGACTTCAACTAATGCACGATTGAAGAGAAAAAAATAGTCTTATAAAACCGTCTTACCTCAATCAGTCAAACGCACGGCAAATATCGGCGTGTAAATTACAAACGTCAAGTTCTGTTCGACACGAGCGGCGACGACGAGTGGTCGGACTGGGGCGTTGGTGAAAAGGCGCAGCTCCGGCAGCAACGGCGCAGAGCGAAGCACATGCGCCGCTAGACCAGCTGAGCGCCTGCTGTTGCTCAATGCTCATCCCGCCGCATCTGAGCAGTAGCAGCAGCAGCAACTGTATCAAACATTAGCCGGCAGCAACTCGCGTGGCAGCAGTTGAACCGGCTAGGGCAAGCGAGGGCCTGATCTATAAATGCTTGCCACAACACCGTATGGCTGGAGGTCGTTGCTTAGCGCATCAATCCAGGAACTGCTATAGTCGCGCGGGAAACAAATTGACCTATCGTTCATTACACTTGACCCTCAGCACATGCAATTACGAGGTCATGGAGGCCACAGCATACACGGCCAAGGCCAGGCGGAGCAATCGCTGAATGGATGAGGCCAAGATCGTGCAAAATACGTTTCAACTTCAGACTTATTGCACTGCCAGCGGAAGCTTCAAACGAAAAAAGACTCATCAAATCATCCACCTCTTGACACCGCAGAGCCTCGCTGACGTAGTGCTGCAAATTCACTCGCCTCATTTTAAGGATAGAAATTAAACATGATAATAGCAGTGTTTGAATTGTGAAAAATTAGCTGGAGGTTGAACTTTTCAACGGTCGGAGTCTGACCAAAATTATGATACAAATTATGATGGTACATAATTTGACAGTGTGTTAGGGGGGTTGAGAAAACAGTTGGGGGGTTTAACCTCCCCCCCGGCAATTCAAACATTGGATAATAGCTACCGCTAGTATTTACAGAACTTCATTCAGTAACAGACTAATAGGCCTAGTTCAGCTACTGGCGTTCTTTGTGGCAGTTACCAAATGGCAGGCTTATGACGCTATCTTTTGCCAACCACATCTAGGACCTATATCCAGCTTCGCTCTTCGTGGCTTTCGGCGATGTATGCCTAGTCATTGAGACCAACGTATACATACGCCTATGTCTGGCATGCTTTTCACGTTTCTATACGTTAGACTTTTTTCTGGACCATCAGATTGCATATTACTGTTCATCTCTTATTTTAACACATTTTCTTTTGTGAACAGATTATCAATAATGTGTTATAGTTAAGCATCCACTGGCATCGAGCAGCATGTCACGACATACTTTGTCGAGAATTGTTACCAGTGAGTGACACTAAACCTTGAAAACGTTTGATGCGGCATAAGTCTTCATCTTGAAAAAAATTCGTTTACATTTACTGGTGGCTTCGTTAAGTTCTGCTGCTGACGAGTGGCGACGCTAATTACGTTGTTCTCAGCCTTCGTCTAGCCGTAGTTCTTTCTCCCAGTCAAGTGTAAGTTTTCCAGCCCTCATCTTCTGATCGCCTGTAGAAGATAATTCTCGTTCTTACCAGCTGAGCCCAAAGCTTCCAATATACGAAAAACGTAGTTCTACTTACAGAACTTCAAATTTGCGATTTTTATGGAGTATTGCGGTGGAGGCATTCTAACACTTTTCTCAGCAGAAAAAATCAATAATTATTGTGAATAAATTAGTGCTATTTTCCTTTCCTGTCCCGTGTCCATTTGAATGCAGATCAACAACAGCAGCATTTTTAACTCCGTGTGACTAGCAGCAGATGAGCTTCAAAGACCGCCCAATCCTCCAATAAGTTTCACACATCGGTCCTTCCAAATTACTGTACATCAACCACATCATGTGTTTGAAAATGAAATTGATATGTGACTTGTTAATGCCATAGAGAAAGAAACATCGCTGATAGTCCAGTACAAACACAGAGAGAACTTTGTATATTAATGTTCTGTACAACAACCAAACGATTAAGAAATATTAACACTGTGTTTGAACAGTGCACAGTGATGGACACTATTCTAAGGTCCAATCCGTCACTATAAACAGTACAACAAAACACATCTGCAGCATCTAAATGCCGAACGGCGAACAAACAAATGGAACATACATGATGTACATATATCAAGCAATCAGACAGTTTCAGAAGCGATTAGCCTCGATGATCGCAAGGCGGAAGGATAGTCATGCTAAACATGAACACAATGTTCAACGTGACCGTCCTTTGCTGCAATGATCAAGAATGATCATCTTTCCTGAAACTATCCATATGCTCAATCCATGTCAAGCAAGAATGTTTCACTTCTTTATCGCCAGCCAGTAGATAGTGGTTGATGTGGTATATACCACTGGTGCACAAGTACAACTATGTACAAGTCAGCAGACTTAAGCCGACCGACTGACGACAATATCTATGCTGCCCATCAGACGCACACACACGCACGCTATACACAGAGTTCACACTAACTAAACACCTCGGTGCAAGAAGATACTAACTCGTTTTAGAATGATGCTTCTATAAACAACTGCATCGTCTGCACTTCAGTGATCAAGGCTAATCATTAGCAAAATTGCTCGAAAGCTCCATCGATGTAAAGCCCACACGTTGCACTTCTTATGGACCACCACGTACAAAATTATAAACACGTTAAAACTGGTTTACTGTTTTATATCGCCACGCAAGAAAAGTAAAGCTCAGGCAATAACGTCAGCACAATGCAGCTGTTGATGATTGTATACCTAAGACAGATTGTGATCATCATTTTATTGTCTTACCAATTTGAGTTTACATGCATTTCCAACTGAATTAAAAGAAATTGTTACGTTATAACTGCCACAACATCAAAATGACGTTTTGAGCTACTGTTCAGAAAAGTACAAAGTAGCCAGTAGCACTAAATGCTAACTTTGTATACAGCTAAAAGCTAAAAACTACTTGCAGAATAACGATGACACTACTATAACAATTACTACATCACTGTCCACTCCTCAAACGGATGTCAGTGATTAGTTATCAGTGACACTTCTTCCAGAACTTTGCAAGACCACTTTCATGACCAACATGGAATTACCAAAAAATGACAAATCAAATGACTGCATTTTTACAATAAAAATGCATCATGCATTAACAAAACTAACGGCGATTTTTGTAATTTTGAGCAACATACTGAAAGAACTGGGTTTTTTCACCATACTAGTACGCAGTGAGTCACAATAAAATGATGGCCCTGCGAAACTATCTTCACTGAACTTAATCAGATACGCTGCTACCATTTTCACAGACTATTACTTCAAACTGTTTTTTTTCTCAAAACGTGACTACAAGATCACAGATAGCACCTTCTTGCACATTGGATTTTACATAATTACATAACTACAAACAAAGTAAGACATTATATTCTGGTCTTGCATGATTTTAAGATCTGCCACATTAAACGCACAACAAAATTCTTTAACACTAGATCCATAAACATAATAACTGTGTAAAAAGTTATGCATATGAAGCATGTGTTGGTTAAAAATAATGTTTACAAGCTTAAGAAACGCTGATTCGCAACCAACTAATCCAAATACCGGTAAAATAAGATTTGAAAACATTTCACAATATTATACTCATCGGTATGGCAGATGTTTTAAAACTACAATAAAACATAATTACAAACAACAAATGCTACAAAAATAATAACTTCAAATAAATAAGAAAAGAGCATCTTCCAGAACTGTACAACAGAAAATAGAAATAAAACTGGGAACTCTAATATTAAACATGCAAGTACTAAAAAAACTCTGAAACTGCTTAGTCCAATTTTCTCAAATGCATAGAAAATGTAGTCGGAAGCAAGCCAAAACACTGAAATGGCTTCTTGCATAATGTCCTGCAACTGCAACATTTATTACCTTTATTACGTGCCTGTAGCCAAAAATCTCTTACTGAAAAATAACATCTTGTGTTTAATATTCTTAAAACACAATGACAAACCTAACGCTGAAATTCCTGCTAATAACGGCAAATTAGCACATTAATGCAAGTTCTCACATAAAAGGAAAAATATACAAGTTCTAAAACTCCAAGCCATATGTGAATGTGCCAACATGTAACATATTGCTGACGCTGGCATCAAATGAAATGCAAAATGAGCACAGCGGTAAATCGGACAGAAAACTCTAACAACTAAATTTACCAACTTCGGGACAATTTTCACCGAACGTTTTCACACATAACAACATAACAATCATTGCCATTTCTCTTGTCACCGCTAACGTCATACACAGAGCCATGGCTATGGTGCCTGTGCTGACAAACGAACTACTGCACAAGAAATGTACACTGCGCTTCATTTAACAAACTTTGACACTGTTCTCAATCGAACTGCTAACCTATGACATTAGGCAAGCAGATCGAACTTTGTTCCACGCGATATCATAATGTCACCGTATGCCTCGTCCTGTGCTACATCCACCGCCTCCATTTTCTTTAGCACAAGAAATGTGTAGAACTTGGCGGCGGCTTGTTTCCGGCTGTGTGCCGAGGACGGCGGTGCCATCTGTCTGAATGAGACAGAGTCGTGGCGCTGTAAACATCGACTGAGAGCAGCAAGCATCTGCTGTGAACGTTTGTTCCATCGCTGTTCCTCGGCTTCGGCCTCTTTGCCTTCTTCCCCTGGCTCTGTACCGTTGTCAACCTGTAAAACAAACACACTGGTGTTTATCTCGACCTGTTTACTGCTCCGCTGAGCAAACAACAATAAACTAATAATTCCGGTAATTTTGGAAACAGTCTCGCCAGTCCATCGCATACACATACACTGCTACTGATTACAAAAATCAGCAGCAACACTAAAAAAAACCTAAAATAACCAAGACAAACTACCTATGCAAACACACACAAGCAGCATAGTAATCAACAAAATATTCACACACGTCTTGTTACAGTTTTGATTCTGTTTGTGGCTGCCCTTGAGGCGAAATAAAGATATCTACATTTATAAGCTAATAATACAACACTAAAAACCTGGTTTAGATATCAATTTTATCAGGTAGCTGGAAAACAGATCAAACATATTCTATAGCTCAGGGGCCCGCACTGAACAAGCAACTGTAGTCTAGAACACCATGCGCTCGACAATAAACAGCAGCACTGAAAATTGTGTAAAATATAAAATGTGACAACAGATACAACCTGAGTTCCTGCCAAACACATATTCTAAAAATTGAGTACTTTTATTGGGCCGACCGCTAAACCGTATATCATCGACCTTGGATGACCTTCAAGGTCAGTGACAACCAGTACGGTCGGCCCAACCCTAGCAACAGCTGCGATTCTTGTCTCATAACATATCTTACCGGTTCTAACGTGACATCTTCGGCAGCCTCAGATGAAACATCGCCGTCATCATCGTAATCTCCCGCATCATCATTTTCATCGTCTGAGCCACCGTATGGAGCCAACATTGGAACGAACTGTTGGTCTGGTGATATGACGGGCGATGCATGCGGCAAATGTGATGGAGTCCGATGGACAGGCGATGCGTGACTCGGCCGTGAGTGTGGTGTCCCCGTGACTGTGTTATCAAACGATACTCGAGATGACATGTCGTTCTCGAATGGCTGGCCCATGGCCGAATCGTCAACAATGCATGGTGCAACTGACGCCGGCATTCCATAGGCTTCCTGCATAGCTGGTGCTAGCTCTGGCATATCATTCACTGCAACACAACGTTCAAACAACAGCATGCAAACTCAGTCTCCCAACAACGTGTACGCATTCAGCTAACTGCAACCTGTACTTACTGATTCATTAATGTCCCAGCATCCGCTGACCGCTACTTGCCTTCTTCAGAACTGTTTGCATCAGAGAAAAACTTTCCAAAGAATTGAAAAAGATGGCATGACAAATCCTCTCAATCCACTAAAAAAGCAGTAAATGAAGGCTGTAACTGACAAATTAATATAGTTCTTAATTCATATAGACTATCAGTTACTGTTTCAACCTGAGTTTATTTAAAGACCATGAGCTTACTAACATAAAATGTACTGTCAAAACACATAAAAGTAGCACAAAGAAAACAAAATATAGACACACAGATACAGGGTGGGCCATAAAAACGTGGCACATTACTTTTGTCCATATCTTCGTCAATTATTGACCAGATTTTAAAACTCTTTCACTGTCACACTCTGCGGTTGCAATAATGTAATTATTACACATCCCACCACAACGTAAATGCATCTCTACACTACCTAGTAAAATATCAATGAAACATGCATATATAACGATAATAACAAACAAACATTTTGGTAAAATTAAAAAAAAACACTTCAGACCAACATTACAGTGAATTTTCTATACGACACTAGACTAAGCAAGCAAACTAAAATGCGACAAACATACACTCAGCTGGGTCAAACATTTCTCTGTCTGTGACAGGCTGAACACGAGTATGCTCTACATCAGTAACACTGCTGCGATCAACATCCGTGCCGGCGCCATAATGTTCTGTACTCGACGAGCGTGTAACCAGATTGCTTGTAAACAGCTGATGCACACACAAATGCCAACACCAACATCATACATGAGTTAAAGGTTAAAGGTCGTGTTACAGCTCTTAATGGAAGCCATTCCAGAGCTACGGAGCATCACCTGTCATATGAAATCACACAGTGTCACCTGCCATCCAACACAGATGAACGTGCCCTGCCTTAACTCAAGCCAGACAGGCCGATACTCGATTTACCTACCCAGGAGAAATGGAAGGCTGAGTTGACCTAGGCAAATGGTTACATACCGACTACCAAGATGGTTTATCTGCCCGCAGGCAGTCACCCATCCAAGTACTAACCCGGCCCGACGTAGGTTAACTTCGCTGATTGGACACAATGCACTATCGCTATGCCACTCCACCAACCCAAATGTTATTAATGAAAATAATGTGTCCAGCATGTTGGCCCAGTGTTTAAACACTGTGGACCCATCCACCAAGAGCTGCACAACTCTAACCCAAACCTGCACTTTGACCACAAACCAAAAACTGGCACATCACCTACTCCTGCTCCGAGAAACGTTCACACCAATTTTCGCTTTTATAGTCTTTTAGTGTTCCAATTAAAAGCTTGTCCAAGGCAGACAGACAGACTGATGGATAGCCAAGACCTGCATTGTGGCTTATGAACACTGCTGACAATAATCTGCTGCAAAACTTTCGCACAACCGCAGATTCATTTGATTCACCCTTCGGGGTTTGACATGCTGTTGGATGAGAGATGGGAAAAATTTACTTCAACGATTCAAGAAACTTTTGGGAACTAATCCTAACAAGAATAACTCTGAAAAAATTACTGAGTTAACTAATAACCAAAAGTCACAAAGTAATTAATTATGCAGCTATATGGATGATAGTGTGAAAAAGGCCAAAACACGGCTAACACTGTATCTGAATGCACTAATCTACTCAATACCAAAACTTAAGTTTTCCTGGACAGATAAGATGCATTCTGACATTGCCTAGAGTAAACGTAAACACTCACTCAGCATATCACTGCAATCATAAACCTGTGATACATTTGCAACATATCAAGCTACACGAATGTGTTTTGACTGAATAACTGACTGATATACCCGCGACAGTTTCCTGGAGACGATCTGTCGGCCAGGGAATGCGAACAGTTTTTCAACGCCGCCGGTCTCCTTCCAGTGCATCAGCTTCTTGGTCGGAGGTGCGAGGTCGAGCGTACTGACAATCTCGGATGTGTCTGAGAGCTGCAGTTTCATCGTTTCGCTTGCAATTGACTTGAGCTCGTCAATCACCAGACGGCGCTTCCGGCGCACTTTCCGCTCAGAACCTAAACACCAACCAGCCATCGGTTACAGAAATTTTACTCTGGCACAATCACACAAAATTTTGCTTTCCAATCCGATCCATTTATAATTAGGTACATAATGCAACAAATACGCAACATTATGCAATAAGTAAAGTTCCTAAGTTTCAACAGAAGCTTCATCTGCATGAGGATTGACAAAATTTTACTATGCAGAGACAAAATTTTATGCACAGTGCCAAAGCAACTGCATAACTGCTTGCATAAGACTAAAATAACACTGCTCGATTGTTGTGCCACACCCCTTTCGTTTATACAGAACAAACGACATGATTGAAAAAGCCATGAAATAAATGTGCTAAGCAACTACACCATGTCTAAAAACCAGTGAAAATTGTTTTTGGCACAACTTTGTCAAATTTCCACCAACTCTGATAATTTTTGGCATAAAGATGGGCAAGACGATATAATTATGTACGGTGCACTTACTTACCACCTCACCTAATTTATGTCAATGCACTACTGTGTGAAACACAGATGCTCCAAATTGTTACATTACGCGGCGATTATTTGTATCAGATGGCTTACCTTTGCATCATCAATTCGACAGAGAATGCAACGTGCTTTAATAAGTTTGAGGTATCAAATAATTTGTGCCAAAAACAGCAGACAACAAAATAACTGGCTGATGAGCTTAAAACATGTCTAATCGATGAGTGAATGCATTTGATCAGTCGATCGTTGATTCTGCTATCAGCCACTGGCGTTGCACCTCAGCCACTGCATCTTTGTATGCAGAGCACACTATGGCACAAATTCTAATTTGCAAGTGAGTTGTTATACAAACTTATAATTCTGTCAAATATGTAACATTTTAATGTATTTTGTGCCTAACTAACTCGTTACAGTGTTTACTTGAGACAAAAAAACTCAGCATTATGCAACAATTTGAAGCATCTATGTTTCACAAGGTAGTGCACTGACATAAATTAGGTGAGGTAGAAAATGAGTGCACCTTACATAATTTCGCCGTCTTAGCCATCAACACACCGAAAATTATTAAAGTTAGTGAAAATTTGACAAAGTTATGACAAAAACAATTTTGACTGTTTTTTTTTCTGAGACACGGTGTTTTAGGAGTTAACAAGTATTATCTACAAGGTGGGCCACAAAAAAACGTGCCACTTTACTTTTGTCCATATCTTTGTCAATTAATGACCAATTTCAAAAATTATGTCACTGACACACTCTGCGAACAATTTGCAACAATGTGATTATTAGATATCCCACCACACCGTAAATGTGTCTCTACACTACCTTGTGAAACATAAATGTAAGAAAATCTAACCATAATAACAAAAATTTAGGTAAGTGAAAAAACACTTCAGACCAACATTGTGGTAAATGATCCATATGACACTAGACTGTGTTAGACCCACACAGTCTAGTGTTACACAATCATTCACCGCAATGTTGATCTGAGGTGTTTTTTTCCAATTTTACCAAAATGTTTCTTTGTTATTATCGTTATACATGCATATGTCATTCACATTTCACAAGGTAGTCTTAAGATGCACTTACGGTGTGGTGGGATATATAATAATCATGTTATTGCAAATTGTCCGCAGAGTGTGCCAATGAAAAAAATGTTAAAATCGGTCAATAATTGGTAAAGATATAGACAAAAGTAAAGTGGCACGTTTTTTATGGCCCACAGTGTATGTTTAACACTCACTTATTCCAGCCCAGATGACGATTTAGCAGACACATAACCAATTCTTTTACTGAAACAAAAATACTCACCAATAGCAGTGACATCAATTGGCTCGAGAGCAAATGCTTCAGTCTCGTCCACCAACACTGAGCTGTGATCGAAGCCTGTGGTAGCTGAATTTGTCAGCACCGGTGCAGTCATGTTCTGTTGCTGAGTGACATCACTCAGTGCATACCGTGGTGTCCGTGACGGTGACATGAACAGACCTACACATGCAATACATAAGAAACGTTAAAAAACGTAAAGTCCTTCCCAAGCCATAATGCCCATAGAGCATCGCTGATCTCCATTTCCATAGTTTTCAGACACCAGTTTACACTGCCCAATCATAGATATGGGGCTAGTGAATTGTGCGGTGTGCCTGTTTATGTCTCAGCTTTCGCCGCGACCGAGTGAAACTACTCAGATACAATAATAGCATATTCCGAACATACAGACTGTAATTAGCAACCGAGAGAAAAATGACACAGTTTGTACAACATGCTTGTTAAAGATACCAAGCTATACTAAGTACAACAGAAAGAACGTCATATGCTGGAATTTTGTTCAAAGCTTGGATACAGGTATACCGCAATTTTCACTGATCAACTGCATCGATTCAGTTGGCAACAAATATGCAAGAACTATTACCATTCTTCTGCTGTGCAACTGCCGTATCGACTGGAGCAACTGGGTCTGTAACTGCTGGCATCATGGCTGGTGGCTCTTCAAACAGTGCTCCAGGTTCATTCACAAAATTCTCTCCTGCAATGCATCCAATCAGCAGTTGCCTATCAGTCAGCCACCCCTAACATTAATTGGATGGTCATCATAACAGACTGCATTACGGGTCTTGCATTTATGTGCGCGTCAGGCTCTTAACTTGAAAAAAATGTACAATAAAATAATCTAAATTTTTCCTAGAGTAGAAGCACCAGTGTGAACATGCTCAGATCAAAGGTCAGACTGGGTTTGGGTTACAAGCCTCTAGGCACACGGCTGCATGACGTGAGCAGTAGCTAAACTGCAACATATTTTTCTAGCTCCACTCTCTCTAGCATGGTAAAATGACTTACCAGCCTTCAGACTGAGTACTGAGTATGGTAATTCTAAAATGTCAATGACAGATTGGCGGGTGTGAATAATTAATCACCATTTGCAGGTGAACTTGCTCTCCAAATCACTTGGTGTCATCATACATGATATAATCAATACATTACAAATGTCCAAAAAAGTCTATTAACAAAAAGCCCAGCTGTCACTAGAATAGCCAACCCGTACTGATTGTCAGTGACCTTCACGGTCATAAAGGTCGATGATTTTCACTTCATCCAAAAGGGTGTATGCCACTTCCTATTAGTGATCTACAGTAACCTTGGCCATATCTCACTCAGTTTCCAAGATATGGCCAGTTTTTCATTGAAAAACGCTCATTTTTCTTACCTCCGCCATTCAATCACCAACTTAAAACATTCCCCTTGCACTTGCAAGTCTTGTAGAACATGGCTGAAATTTTGCATGCTCAAGTTTAACACACATGGCTAATTATTCGCATAAAAAGTTTGCCCGTACGACCTACAGCTTAGCCACAATACATCCATTACTGACGGACAGAAAAACACACAGACAGATGACAACCATGCTAATAGCTCGACCGTTACTTATGTTTGCGCTGCTTGCAGCGTGAGGCGTGTTTGAGAAGTGCTGCATGTTTTAGCGTTTTGCTATAGCACAAGTGCGTTCTGCGACACGATACTTTGCAGTATTGAAGCGCTACATATGGCGGTCCATTTGGCTGTTCTGGTTTGCTGATTTGATGCCTTGTTTCGTCCATCGTTGACACTTCATGTTTCGCCATGTTACGATGTCTTGCTCTGTGCTGACACGTGCCGGCCGGCATGTTGGACGTGCACGTCTCTAGGCCAGGCTGCTGTGGCCATGCGTATGCTTGTCTGCGATTGTACGCATTCGACCGTGACGGCATGCCTTGCTGACCAGCGTGCACAAGACTTCTGTGTAACGATAAACCGTGGAAGCCAACCGACAACGTCATCTGCGAACGTCAGCTTTAACAGTCAACGGATTTACCATCTGATGTTTGAACAGTTTGCACAAGCACTGACATCACTGGACCTGTCGCAGTTTCATTTTCGTTTTTAGCGGACACTATGAACTTGCACTATTCATACTCAACCACCAAGCGCACTAGAGATTTCTTCAGTATGACAATGCGCTATATAAATGTTCACTTATTATTACAGTCGCCTAAAAAGTGAGCATGGTTACCTACTGCAAAACCATGAGACAGGCAAAAAAATCAGTGTGTCAATAGTTACCAAATAGTTCGTGTTCTCCAGTGAAGTTATCAGCCACTGAATCATCATCATCATCAGCACCTGGTGGACCTTCTGCATTTATAACAAACAAAACACAAACTGTTTGAAAGACAAACATCATTGACTACAGGCCAAGATGACAAATGACACGTGATTAACAAACACCGGCAATATTTCATATACAAAGCTAACAAGAAACGAGCTCCATCCACAACTAAGCAATTCATTTTTTCAGCGACTTCCTGTCAAATCCCAATCATCAACATAAAAAACATTGGTATGTCAGAAATGGTTTAGAAGACTGAATATGCACGGACCCCTAAAACAAACAAAAATAAATCACAAATTAAATGTGTTCTCTAGTCTACATGTTATAAACTTGTAACCGATAGCTAAGTAGCTCTACCCCAAACAATCCGAGCAGCATGCTTTCATTCCGTCTTTCACGTTCCCATGGTGTTACAATTCACAGCAAGCTCGCAACATATTCTTGAACATTCATAGACAACAAAACAGCAACGTTATGCACTGCTTTTAATGAAGTGATAGCCAAATGTAAATAAAAACGAAATTCAATTCTTAAAATATCACAAAAATCACAACACAAGTAATAATACTTGGCGGCTTTTCAGTGTGTCAAATGTCGCTGGGCAGTTTGATTATTCCTCGGGTTAGGCAATAATAACGTTATCTGATTGACGTCAAAACAATGTATGACAGTTACCAGCATTATGAAATTGTTTCAATGACTACAGATAAATGTAGCGTTGCCAAGTTCAAGTAATAAGCAAACCACTGACACTCAATGACAATGACACAATGAAATGACACCAGTATCACACCACATCAGCCACTAGTTCACCACATAGAGACCTAATGGCAACAGTTACATAGTACATACCGTAGTCATCACCGCCCGATGTAAAACCATCTTCATGTCGAGTTTCAGTGCCGCTGTCAAAACCGACCGCCATCGGCTGATCATCAACATGAGTTCCATCACTCTGAAAGCCAGCTCCACCGTCCATCAGGAAACATGATGCGCTGTCGGTATTCTTGTACAGCGAGTCATCAAGATTTGCATCCTGAATCATGCCAGTGCTGCCGTCAAATCCCATATCCCCTGAACAGCCAGAACAAACATACGATGCTTACACACACACACACGTTGCCTACAACCACTTTGTCAAAAAAAAGAAAGAAATCTCCACACATTACCTGCTCTTCAGTGACTAAAAACCATAAATCTTCAGGAAAGACAACCAAAAACTGTCTAGCAATTGCAATTTAGTATCCAAACAGTATTTTGGTGTTTGTTACGTTTCACTACATGTGTTTTTCTTGCCACTTGCTGTTGCTATCTTGATCAATTATGCCTAAAACAAATCTGCAAAATCAAGACTCGTGAACAAAAACTATAGTATATATCAGTTTTCAGGATACGGGTTGAAAAGTTTTTGCCTTAAAAATCCATAACAATTATGAAATAATGGCAAAACACAATATGAGGTCAATTTTTAAAAAGACACCCTCTAGACATGGTGAAAGTTACAATATTCACATAGATACATACCAAACCCATCATCGCCGACTAGCGTAATATTCCCGAGATCTTCTCTCATTGTGATTTCCTCCGGCCGACTTTGGTTGACAGCGAACTGAGCGTGCACGTCAATGTCACTGCAACAGCAACAGTCTCTACTAGATGCATAGTACAGAACATTAAAAAGGCATTCAACATAGCATGATAAAACTCCAATTATTCCTCGTCTAAAAATGTCATATATCCGCAAATCTTCGACCTGCCAGATCAAACATTTGTTTTACATTGCTATAACATTACAACTATGACATCAAACAATATAATTGGAGAAATAAACAAAAAATTTGAGCTAATGCTCATGAGACGCGCGAAAGCCTATAGCAGTTCCAGTTCAGTAGTTTCACTAAAAATTGGGGTGTTCACGCTAAGTTAATATACATATATCAAATTCTCTATCTGGATCGCATAACGATAGTTCCATGGTGCCACCTTGTGAATGATATAGACTTGTGTCGCAGCCCAAAATTGCCAAAAAAATCCATAAAACCCGATATTTTGGCATTCAAGATCATTCAAGGTCACTGAATTTGGCGCGAATCGAGAGCCAGTATACGACTTTCTATTAGTGATTAATAGTAACATAGGCCCTATCTTGCACCGTTACTGAGATTCAGCGACTTATTGGGCCAAAAATCGCAAATTTTGTCCACCCACTCTCATTTAGCACCCTCGTTTGGGGTGAACCCCTTTGAATTTATGGAAAATCTTTACGGTTCCTGAAACTAGAGTCTTCCGGGCAGCCAATGGCGAAGATTTGGTGATTCTAGATTGCACCGCTTTTGACTGATCCACCCGTGTGACAGACGGATAGACAGACGGACGGACGGACAGAATTGCAATGGCTAAGACGAGCTGAAAGCAGTAGCTGCTTTCGCACGTAAAAAAAGCATACTTCGTGGCAAAACTTCATGCCGCTGGGTGAAGGGGGTTCACAAAAATAGGGGGTTTTAGTAATTTTTGTTTGATTTTTGACTGCAGAGAAGTGAATTGCGATGAAATGGATGGACACAGACCAAGACAACCTGTGAACAGGAACTGCTATAAGCTCTCATGCATCTCATCAGCATTAGCTCAGATTTCTTGTATAACCAAGAAAACTAGAAATTTGGGGCAAGGCCCAACGTGAGTCCGCCTGGCTCACTAAGTCCGATTGGGGGGAGAAATTTAGAGGGGTGAAATTCCCCCGGTAGCAAAGTCACGTGGCCCTCACACAAATACATTAGCATACGCAAAACGCGCACTACTGAACTATTGACTTAGGGTGGGTAAACATTAGCTGCGTAATCTCTGGTGTTAGTGGACCAAAGTTCACCAATTTTTTTTTATTCAACGCAGTGTTAATTGTACTTGATAACGTTTTTTACCGCTTGTCGATAGCTCTATTCGTTTTAGAGATATTTGCAGTCAAACTCGAAAGTTGTCGTAAAACGTACTAAATTTTGGACGTTTTTTGCCCTCCCAAATTTTAAGGGGGCAGTGCCCCTTAAAAGTTGTACCCGCGTTATCGCCCCCATCTAGCAGCACGGCACGTGGCAAAGTTTCATGAAGCTACTCCCTTTGGCTCCAAAGTTCTTGCGGCTAATACGCTACATTTTAAGCCAATTTTTGACCCCCCTTTGAAAAAAGTTGTAAGGGGGGCCCCCGTCCCCGATGGGGGTACGCTAGTAAGACTTGGTCATTCTCTAGCGCGTTAAAAAAATTTGGGGGCGCAGCACCCCCTAGGGGCCGAAATATGGTTTTCCGAAAAATTTGATTTGGGTGGGTAAACATTAGCCGCGTAATCTCCGGTGTTAGTGGACTGAAGTTCACCAAATTTTTTTATTCAACGCGGAATTAACAGTATTTGATAACGCTGTTTACCGCTTGTCGATATCTCTATCCAGTTTAGAGATATTTGCGGTCAAACTCGAAAGTTGTCGTAAAACGTACTAAATTTTGGACGTTTTTTGCCCTCCCAAATTTTGAGGGGGCGGTGCCCCCTAAAAGTTGTACCCGTGTTATCACCCCCATCTAGTAAGACTTGGTGATTCTCTAGCGCGTGTAAAAATTTGGGGGTGTAGCACCCCGTAGGGGCCGAAATATGGTCTTCCCAAAAATGCACTTTGGGTGGGTACGATTCAACATCGAGATCTCCAAGGTCACTGGACCAAACTTCACCGGATTTGTTTCACCTAACGCAGGAGGAATCGCGGTAGACGGAATAAAAAATCGATTTTGAAAATCTTCATCCGTTTCGAAGATATTCGCCGCTGAACTTCGAAGTCGTCCGAAATCGGGCCAAATTTTGCGTGTTTTTCGCCCCCGAAATTTTTTTGGGGTGTGCCCCCCAAAATTTTGGACCGGCATTATAAAATAGGGCCTAGTACTGACCATCGTGCAAAATTTCATGCCGGTCAGCCCACGCATCTTGGAGATCTCGCGTTGGGAGAAAAAATAAATAAAAAAACATCTGGGATAAAACGGGCGGACTAATAAAATATAACCCTGTACTACTGCAATGCAGATGGGAGGTGATATTCAAATGCTTGCCTGAGGTCAGCCATTGATGTTTCAAACTCGTGGAAATCTTCTGGCAAAGTTATAGCAGCCATTGCAGCCTCGCGATTCTCCTCTGGTAAATCGACGGCACCTGGTCTAAATGCCATCTTGATCTTCACAAAAGCTTCATTGCAGTCAGCAAGAAGGTACTTGGCCTTGCGTGAGTATATACGCACGACGCCAAGCAGCAAGTGGCCTGAAGTGCGAAGGGCCAGCTTCATCTGTGCACACATCAGATCAGAAAATATTCAAACAAGCAATCTGCGCAATTAAATTTAACCACCAGTACTGCATGATCTCCACAAGAAATCAGCATCATCAAGCATACAGTAAGTAATCTGATGCACTACATCTAACAATATTAGCCCTAACCTGACATTTGTGTATAAATTCACTTTATTATTATTATTATTATTATTTGAGCTTTTAAACTAAAAAAATTAGCACACAGCTTACTGCCCTGAAGAACCAAAAATACCAACTTCTGCTTTTTCTGTGCCTTGAAATGTGAGCCTATCCTCACAAGACAGAGTACAGACAGACAGAGAGATGGACAATACAAAATAAAACACGATGCACACATAACACTGAAAGTGGTTTGCTTGCCATAGACTTTCCAAGACCTTTAAACGTGCATTTTTCAGGTCATTCAAGGACTATTTACGTCCACTTTTCATGCCTTTGTGGGATCATTTTATTAAGTGGATATCAAATAGTTCACATTTTCATATACACCAACTAAATCAACTACCTTGTGTAATGTGTATGTATGACTAATCCGATTAACATGTTTCAACTGATCACTGTAGACATACAGGATGCACAACTAATCTTGCAGAGGTGTGTACAGTAAGTTCCTTCAAATTCAATGAAGCGTTGTTAGTTGACATAAAAATTTCTGCTGGCAACAGAATCTATTGTTGCTTTACAAGAGTATTTTAGCCTGTGACATCTCAAACAAAGTCAAGCCAAACCTTGTAAGAATTAAAAAAACTGTCATTCCCTACAAGCTAAAATTCCACCTGGGAACTTCTGTTTACTTCTAAGAACGAAGTTCTAGTTACCACGTGAAAGGGCTGTGATTGCATGTGTAATGCATTTAAACATTTGGATCACAATGCCATCCAATTTCACAGTAAACTGTGAAATATAGTCCTCTGGGACAAGAAAAATAAAGGCCGAGCATATCATACCTTTGGCTGTATAATGGCTTCAACACTGCCCTCAATGTTGGTTTCAAACACATGGGCCTTGGTCAGCTTTTTATCCCAGTGAGCTGCAAGCCATATCCGTGCCAGAGGGCCCTTCTTGCTCAACACAAAGTGAGCATAAAACATGGTTGCTTCTTTCAATAAGTACCTCTGTCAACAAAAAATACATTAACACTATACATGGCACTTTGGATCACAGCATTCAATAACTTAACAAAAAAATAATAACTACAAAGGGTCTAAAACATGCCAAAGTGTTAAGTTCGTTCAGTAGAACTTTTGCTTCCCTGAGCGAAAATGACATAGTACTTTCACTCCCCTTGTCCAACAAGTAATTTGAGCAATGCTCACATGATGCACAACAGTGTCAGTGTTGCAAAGATCTTCAACGCTATCATCATCACCACTTTGTTGTACGCTTCTGATTGCTGGACGCTTTTGGCAACCGACTTCATGAAACTAGAGGTTTTCCATCTTCGCCGAATACTAGGGGTAACCCGACACGACCAGCTACGGAATGACACGATACACCACCGCTGCATAGAACAGCCCACTGTTGGGAAGCGGGTTCAGTGGAATCGTCTTCAATGGTTTGGATATGTATGCCAAATAGATGACTCCTGCCTGCCAAAACAGCTTCTATGGGTAGAACGTCCGGTTGGTTGGTGCTGCCCTCCTAATGTGCCAAGGAAGCAATGGAAGAATCAGGTCGCTGCCGACGTGACAACTCATCTTTCCAGGTGCCTTTACACCTTGATGGTGGCCACCGGCATGACAACTGGGCGTGGCGCATGTGGGGAGGGTTAGAATACAACATCACCAGCATAAATCGACATCGTGACCAATCAAGCGAGCGCACACATCCAGATGTCTTGAGCGTCGTTGGATGTGCCGATCCAATCCGATCCATCAGTCCCCTAGTACACCACCTGCCTAAAGGACCAACTGTCGGTCTCTAGACATGGCGATTACAAACCTGGTCTGCTTAAATATGCGTCGTCCACTGAGTACCCACCACTGGCTCGCAAGTTCGCAAATTACCTGTATCTGGCGTCACTCCACGCATGCTTTAGTGGTTACGATGATACTAAACCGGTTACTATATTGGTCTCTCAGAAGCAAATATACATTTTAACAAATATGCAAAAATAAAATTGTAATCATGCCACAGTAGTCTTCACAGACGAAGTACTTCAACAAGGTTTAGTCTGGGAATCAGTAAATAATTACCAACTAGCTGCACAAGGACCGAAATTACCAGGACCGAAACTTTTTGCATACCGGTAAACAGATATGAATTAATGAACCTGGAAAAATATCTGACACGAATAATCTAATCACATAACGACATACCAAAAATATAACGGTAATCCAAATAAAGGTACACTAAATACAAAACTGTTTACAAACAACATTCACCGTATTATTTACTCTTTACCACCATTGAAAGATGGCGTCACTACTGTTTATTCTAAACCAAACTATTATACGTCCGCAAAATAATATAGTTCCAAAATATCTTTGCTGCACGTAGCACTATGTTTCATTTAGTAGCAAAATTGTTAATTGCACTATGAATGTTCCCACAAATCCTTTTCGGTTAAGTATATTGTGTCATATCACAAAACGTTTTATCGTCCACAATCGACGGCGTCAGCTATGCAACGCCGGTATTGTCATTTGTCCAAAAGTAGTGCCGACTGATCGGGCACCTGCTGTATGCTAGCACGATCTGCGTCTGCGATTCATCAATCATTACAGAAAATAGAGTGGCATTTTGTATTTTATTGGAGTTCTATTTCACATGTAGTCATGGCTTTAATCTGTACTCACGAATGCACGGCAACGAGTTATTATGTGGCTTTGCGATATTGTGCCTGCTGACTTACAATGCTGAGGTTAAGGCCTACACGACGTAAAAAGACGCGGTCTCAGCTAGCAGACAAGTTTGACAAAGGACACGTTTTCGAGGATGCGACGCACAGGTTATATGTCGTGTATATGTATGTTGTAACTGGTAAGCCGAGACCATATGCTATTGTCCACAAAATAATTTTTGCTGTCGATGAGTTGAGTTGCTTCGACTTCAAAGACATTCCTGGAGGATCCCATAATATTTCCAGTCTTTGTTTTAAAAAACATAAAATCGTTCTACGTTTCATGTTTTTCAAACCAGCATACAGATAAGCCTACTGCGTTGCTGATTTGGCATGCAGTGGCATGCTGCAGTGAAATCGATGTTATTTTTTTCGTTCTTTCTCTTACTGCCTGGGTGTTTTCATTGCACTATTGTCATTGTGCTGGTTGTTTCATATATTAACAATATCGGCATCATATACCGACTCCCAAAACCGAACTTTAATTTGTAAACAATATTATTTCAAATTCGAAACATCAACCACTAAGAATGTGCATGAATTTACTTACTAACAGTTCGTTAGCGGTTGTTAGCGGTTTGTACAACGGCCCTTAACAGTATGACGCGGCTGTGTACGTCGATAGCCTACGTACGTCCTGACATAAGTGGTGACGACGTTGGTGGTCGTTCGTTGTTGGTGTTTACGTATATTATTACTCTGCTGCTGGACTGAATTTCTACTGTGCCAAACAAGGTATGTCACAGTTTTACGTACCGTGTCAACGCAGCCATATCGCGTTGCGATGTTGATTTCTAACAGTTACCGACCTCCCAGCTTGAGTCATCGTGATTACGTCATCTAGGTCACAAATAGCAGTGTGCGTGTGTGCATCCGTTGTTGTTTTGTGGCCGCCAGAGTGAATGTTCTGCGTTTTAACGCTATAGAGAACAGGCTGAACAGCGACTGTGAGTCTGTAATGATGGTTTGTCCTCCTTCTGCGTGCAGTTTTGCTTTTTAACTTTCCGTAAATTCTAGGATGAGATCGGCGATCTCGACGTAGTCATATTGCTAGTTTGAGATCGGCTGTTCCGTTAGTTGTCATCACCCCTCCAGCGTAAAAGCCTAGCGCTAGGGCGGATGCACAGTGGGCGACGGCTCTCAATAGTTTGCTGATAAAGGTCATTACTGCTGAATGTTTACAGCTCTAACTAACGTCGCGAGGCAGGCATTGCACAACCTATTATCTTATTCATTGCACTTTAGGAAGGCCTACAGAAAAAAAATTAGTGATCGAAGCATGATGATAGGCCTAGTCTATATATTGGCCTGATCTTAGGCTATTCTAGAGCTTTTAGCTGGCATGATATCTACACAAGGAATGTTAATCTATAAATATCCTGCAGTTCGTCAGCAATCTCATCAGCGTCATTTTCTGCAATGAGATGGCAATTTCATTGTAGAATTATTTCTACAATGAGATCGCTGATCTTAGGATGATGATAGGCTTAGCCTAAAGTATTCCGATCTTATTCCAGAATTCCCAGCTAGCACGAGACACAGTGATTGATCTGGTCCACCGTCCTACAAAGCTCAAATTCCATGACGATATCATCCGAGCATTATTTTCTAGAACAAGAACGGCAATTTTATACTGTAGAATAATTTATACAATTAGATTGTCGATCTCATTCTAGAACTGTTGTCTAGCATGAGACAGGCATCACACTGCATTGTCAGATTTTTATAGGACACAAGGCCAAGAAATATAGGACTTCACATGAAAATATAGGATTTATAGGACACATGTATGTTCTCATTTCTCATCTCATTGAGATCATACAGAGGGAGTGTCGTCCAGTGGCAGAACAGCCAAGCTGACCAATCACAGGTGATCTCATCCTAGCAATTCTGCTGGTGCTTACGGCGAGAGCGCCGATTTCATGCTGGCACAACCTTTCAATCTTATGATTTTTATCAGTTTTCTGTTAATAAATTAACACACATTTAAAAAATTAATGCACATATGTAAATTTGTGTTAATTTATTAAATTCTGTGAAGAAAAAGTTCCAATACTCCGTTAAACTGCAGTTATTTGACAATCAAATGAATTCAAGTAGCTAAACTGTTGTTGCCTTTCTATCGCTACAGTAAATAAATAATTATTCCGATGACAGGCTAATAGATTTCTGTGCCAGCTATGATGTCAGTTATTGTTGATAATACGTTTAAAATGTGTTTCTAACTTTTTATATTCTACAGGCAGGGCCCCCAAACGTCACGGGGCCTGGGCTAACTTACCCCTCTACTCTCCCTCTCAACAGGCTTGGGTGCCTTAATAACGCGTTAATTAATGCGCTAAAAAAATTAACGCAGTGCATTAATGCATTAAAAAACTAGAAAGCAGTCAGAGCCCACACACCTCCGCCAAGGCCATGTTGTTCGCCAGGTGACAGCACCATATTCGGTTTAGCAGCAGTTTCCCTTATGCCCCATTGAAAGCAATGTTAACGAAAATTTCAAAGTGATCCAGAATCCAGGATTCCTTTCGGATCACCCTCAAAATTGAATCACTGGTAATTTTTGCCACTCCCGACATTCCCTGAAAATTTCACAAAGATCCGTCCATAACTTTTTGAGTTATCTTGCTAACACACAGACAGACAAACAAATGGGGGGGCAGAAGGGTAGGGGTGGGATCTGAAAATTTTTTTAAATTTTTTAGTCAAAAACGATGCATTTTTTGTGCAAATTTTTCACCACTTTTAAGATGCATGCAGTCAATAGGGGGAGGGCGGCCGCCTCCCCTGCCCCCCTCCTTGAATCCGCCACTACATCTGACCTCATCAGTGTTGTTTTTCTGCAACATTAGATTGTTGTGTCAGTCTTGACTTCCTGAGGTCATAATGATTATCATGCTTTTGTCTGCATGATACACATCAATTAACCATAAATCCAACATTTTGCTTGTTCCTAATAGGCATTTGTAGTTGGCATGCATGTTGTCTCATATTCTGATATGGAGCATGAGTTTGTTCGACTTTGTATTTGTACATGCTTGAACTTTAGTATATTTTGGCAATTATTGTTACAGCTGCTGTGCATTGAATGTGAATAACGCTGATTGTCGCAACAGAAATGCATCAGAAGAAAGGTTTTTGGGATCTGCTGTAGCCTGTTTAGTAACAAAGTAGTGACCCTTTCTTTTCATGATAGGTTCAGTGAGAATCGGCATTAGCTGGGGCATACACAGGCACAAGCAGGCTGACCAGTTGATAGGGGGAGGGGAAAGGGGGAAGCGTTTTCCAGGCCTTGCACTGTTTGCGGGACACTGCGGTCACTTAAAAATATTAGACCAGAATGTGCCATTTTAAAAGCACAATTCAAAAGATTTCTCCCTAGATGGGCTCCCTAGATGTTTTCCCCAGGCCCCCCTGTGGCTCTTGACGTTCGTAGGCACACCACACAGTGCACTGGCTTTTGATATTGTGATATGTAAACTGGTGTCTGACTGGGGGCTAAGCAAACAGAGATATTGTCACCCTTTGTGCTTTGTGGCTCAGAAAGAACTTTGCAATGCATCTTTACTTTTTCATGATGATGTAGTGCAGTGCTGTCCAACCTTTTTGACACTGCGGGCCACTTAGTCAATTTTCCACCAGCTGGCGGGCCGCAATCAGTCTTCGAGACGGTAAAGTGGCGAAATCAATCGAAGTACGCAAAAATTAACCGCACAATACATAATACATGGGAACATGTTGCACAAAAAAATGCTAATTGTGACAC
>Ga0209367_1000810_pt1 | contig 34969 bp, 23 predicted proteins | sample WorMetLIZISLAND2_FD_187412 | JGI IMG/M metagenome (GOLD analysis project Ga0209367, IMG submission 187412) | Marine gutless worms symbiont microbial communities from Max Planck institute for Marine Microbiology, Germany - Olavius geniculatus... ... | reverse complement strand
GTTTATATACAGTGTAAAGGTGACATCGTGGTTGTAGATATAAAACAGCACAAATCACAATTCAAAAATTTAAACATCACCATTACACAATGTCAGAAGAACTTTGCTGACTGTGTAATGGTAAAGTTTGAATTTTTGAATTGTGATTTGTGCTGTTTTATATCTACAACCACGATGTCACCCTTACACTGTATATAAACTGAACAGTTTTTTTACATAAATAAAAGTAAAAACAAAAACTGAAGCAGCATAAAGTTAATTGCATGCTTGTTCGACTTCTATTAGCAGCGGCATCAGCACTATCATCAGTACTACACTATGGTTACTAACATTACTGTGGTCGGTAAAACACTGCAGTATATTTAGAACAGTCATCAGGAATAGCAAGTAAAACAGAACAGCAATTTAGTTTATAAGCACCAATTGTTTCACACAAATTAAAAACAACTGAAAAATTTGTAGTAAAATTATCTTGGCTTAAGCAACTTGGTTCAAATATTTATCAGCTTTGGGTCAAATAAAATACAGCTTGGCTCAGCTAAAACATTTTGCTGTTCAGCTTTAGCAACTTCAGCTTGGTCGCCGGGTATAGCTCTGAGTAACTGAACATGGATCTGGAAGTGGCTGATAATATATCAAGCTCCGACGGTAATCATCCGTGTATTAACCAAGCTCACTGTAAGCAACTGCTCAATGCCACTATTTCAAAGTCAAAGTTATCAGACGACTGAAAAAACAAACTACAATAAACAACTACGACACACCCTGGCAGCTGGGTTAAAGTAGTGGACAACAAAGACTTTGCCAGTGTATGTGAGACGAGCAACATTCACCCTGTGACAACAACAATGACTACTACTATAAATACTACCACTACAACTACAGCAACTACTACTACGGTGCAAAGTATGTGAGATTAGTGATATTCAGCTTGTGTGGTTTCTGTTGCACTACTGCCTCACACAATTTGGCTGTCCAATGTTGATTCAATTTCTAACAGCATTAATAAAGTTAAATGTGATTAATTCCGTAATGCATTATTATTAATGTGTTCATTAGATGGGCTCTACCAGAAATCACACCTGATAGTAGACAGTGGAATCACCGGCACAAACTGCTCACAGTGAGAAATATTCACATTAACATTTATAGTTTCAAAAAAATTAGCTTTAGTTTTAGTTTCTATATTGCCAAAATAATTCTGTCAAATAATTTTATTTGCAATTTGCAAACAACCTTAGTTAGTTGATTTTTCAAATAATTTTTGTTACCGTTTCAATTTTAGTTTATATTATTATTCTGTTTTTGTTAGGCTAATTATTATTTCTATTTCATCTATGTTTTAGAAATAATGTTCAATATTTTTTTTTTTCAATTGCAGTTGACAAAAGTGAATAATTTTTCTAACGTTCTCATAAACTTCGTTTCAGTTAACAAAAATATGGTTGACTCAGATAAAACATGGAATAAAAGAAAAACAGAAGACTGATGAACTCACGTACCATGGAAACAGATTGGTTCGAACGCTGTGCTGGAATGTGACAATACCTTCATGTGTAGTACCGAGAAATAGCTGCATTCCCTTATCATTCTACAACAAAACATAAGTCATGGATTATATTAATCCTCCAGCTAAAAATTCCCAGACTTATTGTCCTATAGATCATCAAAGTGGGTTTTGAACAGATTGCTCAATGCTTATTTACAGTTGGTTGGTGGCGTGCCATAGTTTGTAACGCGTTTCGGATGAAACAAAGTTACTCTATGCCGGGCCCAGTTAGTACTGCGATGGGTGACTGCCTGCGGGCAGGTAAAACCATCGCGCCGGCTTCGCCCTCGCTGGCTCAAAGGGCCACCAAGGGGATGAGCTCCCACGCAACGGACCTAGCTGTCTATGCTGAATCTTCTTCTTCTTCTTCTTATTTACAGTGCTTGACATAAAGCAAAACCAAACTTCCTTTATCATTCTACAATAAAAGATAAGTTATCCCCTACATCACATTTGTAACTGTAAATCCCCAGATTTAGCAGACCCCCTTGAAAACTTTGTGATATAATCATCAAGATTGGTCGATCTAAATTCATGCTGCTTATTATGATGCACAAAACAAGTTTTAACATACAGTCACTAAATGTGGATCGAGACCGTACGTCTCCAGCTTTGACATGGCATGAAGAAAATCAGCATCAGCTTCTGATGGCGTTTTCCCTCTAAACACGTAACGAAACAAAACAAATCATCAAACTCCAGATGTTCATTGCACATGTGGGTTTTTTGTATAATCAGCACATTTTGCTGCAATTACTCCGAGTTAAGTTGGTTATCAACATTAAACTCTTGGAAAATGTCATGGCAAGCTGTTACTGCCACTGCTACTACTACAACTATTGCTGCAACACTACCACCATTACATTCGATTTTTTTTGTTCACAAGATTTTATGCAGTATGTAAGTAAGTAAAATGTAGTGCATTACATTGCAAAAAACCCAGTAAATATATCAGTTTTTGCAGGTAAGGAAAAATGTGACAAAACCACCTGAAAGTGCAGAATAAAATGGACAACAATTACATCTACAAGAAAAGCTTAAAGCTAAACAAACAAAAAGCAATATAGTCGGCAAAAGTCTGAAAAATTATGAACTTATAAGGGCCTGTTTCTAGTTCTTAACCAGTCTGTCAACCAAACTCATTAATATTCATGATGTACGTGCTGCACAAAGAGACTCGTCCGTTTACATAGAAATATGACCAGCGTTCTCCAATAACAACTGTCATTAACAGTAACATCAACAGTTATTAAACAATGCTGAATAAATGCAAACTGGTGAAAATAGTGGTTAGTTAGCTAGAAGAATGAGAATCTGCCTGTAAGTGAGTAACTGCTTAAGCTGAGATCTGACCTCAGAGTTTTGTATTGCAGCAGAATCTCTTCAGTGTGTGGAAGTGCGTCAGTTGGCAGCAGTTGTGGTTGTTCTATGACAGCGCGGACATTTTCATCATCATCATCATCATCATCACAGTCACCCAGTTCAGCTGCAGCAGCAGACACAAACATGCTTTCTGCTTACCAACTTTCTACGAGACCATCTGTAAAGGGCGGTCAGTCAAACACTCGTATGGATAACTGTCCGCGAACAGATTAACCACCTCAGGATATAACCAGCTGCACAGGTCAACTTAGCTTTCTATACTGCTGGGGTAGATAAACTGAATCTTCCTGCCTGGTTGGGGTTAAAATGGGGCACGTTCACCTGCATCAGGTAGTAATAACAATGTACATGGCATTGGCATGTAATGCTCCACAGCTTTCAGATGGTAAAGGTAAAGGTAAAGCTCGTCAATTTGTATAGTGCATAGTCGCGAGCATGCGCGCGCCTCTAATGCACTTTCGTCACTAACCAGAGCCGCCTGCCACACGACCACCATGTGCAGCCTGCAGACACAGGCTGGCACAGCGGCCGGCTAGGCAACCCCAGTCAGCTGTACCAAGGTCCCCACCTTCCGTAACCCATATAAATGTGTTACTACTCATTTTACTGTCCCACGGAGGATAGAAGGCTGAGTCGACCTAGCTGGCAGGCTTTGCACCGAGATGGTTTACCTGCCTGCAGGCAGTCACCCATCGCAGTACTAACCGGGCTCAGCATAGAGCAACTTTGTTTCAACCAAAACGCATTACTAACTACGCCACACCACCAACCAGATGGGTTACCATGTATAACTATAAACACATTTAACCTTCAACGTTTCTTCAAATAGCCATTTTCAGATAAACAGAACACATCTTCAGACACGACTCACTACTGTGGGACATAATGGAGGGCAGGACAATGAGCAAAGCAACAAGAGAATGGAAGTGCCGGCAAAAGCTTAGTGACATCACAAGCAAAGATTATGTCACTTTAAAGAAAAATGCAGAAGACAGAAGCAGCTGGCAGAAGAGTTTGTCTAATCTAATCTAATGTAAACAAATTGATATAGCACCACTGTCACAATATTAACTGTGAATCAGAAGCATAAGACAAAAGACCAAAGAAGAGTCTAAGACTACATGCATTAGATGCCATATGAAACGTACACTGAATAATAAGGGCTGATAGGCTGATAAGCTGTTCAGTACTGCAATGTAGCTGACCACTGCACAGATCCATCCGCAGCTGTAAGCACACATGATACCTGGACAAAAATACAACACCACAAACATCTAATATAATGCTCTCTGTCTCTCTCATTCCTAGTCTGGAGGAAGGCTATCCTCTACAAGAATCAGTTGATGCTCTATAATCAGGCCACGTCTCCTTCCAAGCCTGATCTTGTGCTCGACAGTGGAAGACCAGGTGTTCTGCTGTCATCTTTTTGATGCCGTTGCAATGGGGACAGACGACCAAGTCTCTAATGCTTCGGAATCATGCAGAAACTAACTCTGCATAAAATAACTAGTGATATACAGCAGATGGCTCAAAAAAACTATAAGAAGCAACCACATAGTCTCTGTTCAAGCTACCAACTGTTCCAAAACTGAACCTAGATAGGCTGCTACACTAAAGAAATTTTTGAGAAATGCTAATGAAAAAAATTGTACATGCTGGATGCCCAATTTCCCCCACCATCTGTAACCCGACCAACAGCATTAAAGCACTGAAAAATGATTTAACTAACTAAAACTACAAAATGTACTGCAGTAAATTTTTGCCAGAAGAGTGCCAATGTTTAATGTACTAACATGTAACAGAAAAATACACTGTGTCCCAAAATTAGCAGCCTCCCTGCTTCAAGCACACCTAATTCAGTTTGTAGTTCGTGAATTTCAATAAAATATCTTACACTGCACTATCTTGACATGACACTGTTATGCCCATTATGATATACGCACTTTACCATGCATGCTGAGTGTAACGTCATTATGACATCAGAGGTTGTTTCTGTTAAACTTACACTCAATACATTCTTATTGACAATTAGATCAAGCAGCAGCGTACCTGCCTTAAACTAAAAGCTCGCATTGAGGCCAAAAGTAGCCATTTTAAGCTCAAACTTCAAATGCTAGTTCAGAATGATTGTCTCAATGACTGTTTCAAATTTTGAAAAAATCTGTCAGGTATTAATGATTTTATATTAACTTATCTGTAGAGGGGGGCGCTAATTTTGTGACACGGTGTACATGCTATACAAGTAAGGCAACTTTGTACATGGCATTTTAATGTAACTATTTCTTTGTTAAACCACAATATATTACCAAGTCAAGTACTGCATGATAGCTACACTGATAAAAGCAAAAATATTACAACAACAAGCAGTGATGTCAAAATAAGACAAACTGACAAAAATTAATGCAAAGAAGATATAATAAAATTTCCAGAATTAATGGCACTTGCAGATTATATAAACAGTAAAAGATGGCAGCTGTCACATAGAACATACCTTGTAAGTTCCTCCTTGAGTTTCTCTGGATCCGATGGGTAATACTTCACTCGAAAATCCAGCACACAAGGCTCCACATCTGTAAGAGCAGCTTACAAATTTAGTAGATAAACAAAACAGAAATTATACATACACTGGACTGGACCAACAAGTCAGTCATGACTTTGTCAGACACTGAATGATTTTCCAAGTTCTATCTCTGGAAAACTCTGAGGAAAATTTGCAGCAAGGTACTTATTAAAGATTCAATGATGTCTGAAATCTGTTGGTATACTACTGTGTGAAATACAAATGTCAGAAAATTAGCGAGTGCTACTGTCTGTTTCCGTGCTAGTGGCTGACTAAAGATGTAGCTAGTTTTCCAGTGGACTTTATCTGAACAGTAAACCTCTGACAAAAAAGCATGGAGATTTAGTTTGTTTCACCTGAGTTGATGCAACCCTTTACAATCATAAGTCATACTTACACTGTGCTATGTTAGAAAAAAATACTGCATGATTACTAAAGCTTTCCCCAACCGTGGTCAGCCACCTTGACGTGGTGGTGGGGCTTTGCACTGATGACCCAAAAGATTTCTGAAATCTGGAGGTGAGAAGCTAACTAAGAGCTGACCAAACCCACGAGAGCAGATTGCTACATGTTACCAGTGCTTTTGTGCTGGTTTCGGCTCCTTAGCCGACTACGGCTTTATAGCCGCTACCTGTAACCTTGTGGTTACATTCGGGGATGCGCATTGAGCCAAACTGATACGGCCTCAGTGCTGGGCAGGTGTAAGAGCCTGTCCACCCCGGAGGTAAGGTAAGGTAAGGTTAGGTTCTAAAGCTTTTAATCTCAACAATGTTACATCGACAATACAGAAAGTTTGCTACTAGAAAGAGTTAACATCACTCACATTTTAGCTGTCGATAAGCAGAGGTTGTGAGATCAAGCCATGTCTACAAACATAAGACAACAATTTGCTGAAAACTCTCAGAGTGTACACCACATGATGCTGTTAATTGCTACACTACGCCAGTGTATTAAGTAGAGCTGTCAAATTAATGCATTAGCTTAACGCGTTAACACATTAATAAATTAACGGTGTTTAACGCGCATTAAAAAAATTAATGCACATTTGTAAATTTACTAAATTCTGTAAAGCAGGAGTTCAAATATTCTATTAAACCGTGGCTATTTTGACAATCAAATAATGCCCAAGTAGTTAGAAATTGATTTGTTGACGTTCCATCACTACTGTCATGGTCCTGTGACACAGGCACGACTTCGTAAGCTTCATTTCTGTCACCCTCTCAAAGTAGTCCACCTACAATATCAGCAATATTAACTGCTGATATTTTAAATGCATGCGTTAAAAAATTAACGCTTTGACAGCTTTAGTATAAGTAATACAATTATGCCTAAGTAAAATAAATTTCGATTAAAATACTTGCTACCAGTACTTATTCTGGACATGTCATATCACCCACCATGTAAAAAAACCAGAATAAGCTAATGCAACCATCTGGTTGTCAACAGCTATTTATCCTGTACAAGTTTGCTGCAGGCATTAGATACGAAATACTCTAATAAGTAAATGAAAACAAATACCCGATGTTTGCTGGAATGTTTCCTGTCATCAACGTAGCACAGTCCAAAGTAGTGCTTCTCTAATAAGTTCAGTTGCATGCAGACATTTTCAAACAGCTCTTCGCCTTTTGTCTCCTTCTGAAGACAACAAATAACACGATCAGTCAACAAATACTGTAAGTGTTTTTGATTTTAGCCTGCTATAGTAAAGAGCTGCCGTAGTGAAGGTCCACCACAGCAGACGTTTACAACACCACCAGCTTCACCACTACTGCTGCCACCACCAAATCTACTACTGGTTGGTGGCTTGGCATAGTGGTAACGCGTTTCGTCTAATCAACGAAGTTACTCTATGGCGGGCCCGGTTAGTACTTAGATGGGTGAGTGACTACTCTCTCTGAAATTGCGCAAAATGACTAAACTATGGGTGCAAATGTCAGATCAAATTTTTAAAAAATTAGACCATCACCTTAAGTTTAACAGGGCATTTACATTTCATCGTAAAAGTAAAAAGTAAAACATATAAATTTTACTTTTTATCCCCTTTTTGCCAAATGTCAATGCAGTATTTCATTGCGTGGGTTCACGTTTCATTGAGAAGTCTTTTTTTCTAATCGACATCTGCTTAATCTGACAACTGCTAAGAACCGAATCCGATTGACTTACTTCTTAAGGCCGGTTCACACAAGCTGTGTTCACGGGCCGTGTTGAGAAAAAGCATTGCACCACAATGCTTTTTCTCAACACGACCCGTGTTCACGGGTGCCCTGTTCACACTAGCCGTGTTCACGGGCCATGTTTATGGCCCGTGAACACGGGTGGAAAAAAACGCAACCGTGTTCACGGGATGCGCACACGGGCTGTGAACACAGCTAGTGTGAAACAACCTTTAACCATAGATAAACTGAAAATCGATTAAAAAGTTTCTAATCGCTAGGGATTAAGAAATTACGCCTATTCTTTTGCATTGGAGCTCTCTGGTGTTAATCAGTAATGCTCGAATTAAATTTGGTGTTAGCTGCCGTTTCGGATTATCTTTCTTCTTATCTGGTAGATTATCGGAAATTTTGGTTCTTAGAAGAAAGATAACACCGAATTCTAACTTCAGTTCATGTTTCCGATTATCTTGGTATTATTCTAAGAGAAAATGTCGATCAAAGCGACAATCGTACTTCTCGACGAAACATGAACTCACACATTGGCTAGTCATGTTCAAGTTCAAGCAAAGTTCAAAATAGAGCTAAGGGTTATCACTTGGATTTGCCAAGTATAGAGTGTTATACGTTTTCAATGATTATATTTACCATGCACACACATGGTCCGTATGCAGCCACAGAGTGTTATTTACCGTGCGCAAATTGCATACGCCATGATGGCATAATCAACTTCTTCTGCAGCGCTAAGCAGAATTTAAAGTGCAGGTTAGCTTTTGGCCTATTTGGTAATGATCAACCGCAGTTTAACTAAAGGATGCATACTTTTAATAACTTATGGGGTCACTTAGAGATAATCACACAGCTTGGTTGGTAGCTGATATTCAGCTTCGATTAATGTCGACCTTTACTACAAAAAAAAACAGCCGTTAAGAATTCATACCAAGGTTTTTGTCCTTGGATGACGTAATGCCACCCAAGATGTGATCCAATTCACTTCAGAAGTTCAGACCGTGCGCAGGCACGAAAGTTAACCGCGACTTCAATGGAGCGCGCACGGTCTATAACATTTGCTGCATGACATCGAACCGCGTGTGCGCATGGTCAATGAATTATGGAACTTTCGTTCCCATGTACTTTCTCTCCCGGGAACGAAAGTTTCATTCGTTCCCACAGTCAACGTAATGTGGTTTCACTCCCCAACACATAATATGATTATTTAATTGATAAATTAACAAAAATTTAGGCATTATAGCTTGTTCGTATCTTTGTACAGCTTCATTGTAGTAAAAGATGGCAGGATCTAGCAAATTATTTTATTAATTAATTTATCTTAAATTTACTCTCCAAATTCATCCTCAAATTATATTTCTTGATAAATTCTTCCTTAAATTATATTTTACGTCAAGTTTTTACCATTATTTTAAATTCTAGTCTCTTCCTAAACCTTAAACCCATCTTTCGGAAAACCTTTAAAGGCTAGCTGTAGCACGTTCCCTAACGACAGCTGGGCTTTCTTGTTTTGGACGTTGAGCATTTACACCACATGCTGGCGTCCTTTGATTTCATCTGATTCTATTAAGTGTGTAGGCCTATAATGTTAACTCGAGTGAGGAGCGAAAGTTCCACCTCATTTTCGCTCAAGGGAGCGAAAGTTCCAGGGAACGAAAGTTCCTGGGAACGAGAGTTCCAGGAAACGAAAGTACCAGAGAGCGAAAGTTCCATGATTTAAATACGTGACAGTATCGTGGCATGGTCCTATGACTACCAGGAACATAAGTTCTACCATGTACCTAATAATGTGCTTACCCGATCTACCTCTAGCAATTTTCCAGTGCTAACAGCAAAATCGCCGATCTACCGCTAGAATTATTGCGAAAGTACGTGGGAACGAAAGTTCCTGTTATCCGGTCAATAACACCATCTATACGTTTTTACCTCAAATGACACTGAAATTGGACGCGAGTCATCAAGCAAGCGCACATTGCAGCTGAAATGTAAATCCTGACAACCACTGGACAATTTCTTTCTTAGAAACCTTTTAGAAAACATTTTGTCCTCGCAAATGACACCTCATCGCATCTACGTCATTCCATTCTTGTTTGTTTACATTCCTTGACCTTTGACCCAGTTAAAATTGGGTCAAGCATCTGGGTCAACTCTGTTTATTGTCAGCTATGGAGAATTTATTTAAAAAGGGGAGTTTTTTTGCCAAAAAGTCCGCTGTGGAGCTAACTCGAGTGGTAGACGTGTTCACACATCGCTGCTATGATTATGCTGCATTGCTGTCAAGTTGCGGTTACTTGTATCTTGGCTCTTCGGCAAACGATGGGCGTTTCTCGCGCTGTCTAATTGACGGTAGTGATTCTCAGTTCCGGAGGTATCTGACTCTTTCTCCACTTTGCCATATCGCCCCTGCCCCTGTACTCTTGCCATCACACAGTGCACGATTCGCCTTAGTCAGTTTACGATCTTTGCATTGAGTTAGTGTTTGAATATGCAAGAATAATAATCATCATCGTCATTTTATCATTTAGTATACCTGAAGTAGTTATAGTTATAACTGAGTTGTGTCTCGCATTTTTTTCTACGAGATTCTCGTAGCTGCTAGCAGAAAAATGCATGTCCTGCAACACAGCATGTGCGAGCCGCTAGGAGATTTCGCAAGCAAGAAATTTCTTTACTATGTTTCACTAACTCACTCACTTTGTGTAAAATGTGGAAGAAGTAAGTAAGTAAGTGAGTGAAGTGTAAATTTATATAGCGCATACTCAAAAAGGTCTCTAATGCGCTTAATACATTTTGTCATCAATATTTCGCAAAAATGTACATCTTCAGCTGACGTTTGAAAGTATTGAAACTCATTTCTAGGTCACGAAGACTGTCTGGCAGCGAATTCCAAGTCGACAGGCCCACCACAGAAAAGCGCCAATGACCGAAACTGTTCAATCGATAGTGCGGTACGACCAACTTCCGCTGAGTGGCAGAACGCAGATGTTGACGGCCAGTGACTTCTGCTGTGAGTGTACAACTGTCCATCAAGTACAGCGGAGCAGTTCCATGGAGACACTGATACATGAGCACTGCGAGCTTAAATCGTACTCGATTGGTGACATCAAGCCAGGGGAGCTCGTCATGCATTAATCGCGACAAACCACTGTCATACTTCCGAGTGTCAGTGACGACGCGGGCAACTGAATTCATCACTCTCTGCAACTTGTCTGGTATGACTCTCAGTGACTCAGCCAACACAGCGTTACAGTAGTCGACACAAGATGTCACAAATGCTTGCACGAGGGTTTTAGCCGACCCGACATCCAACGACTGCCGGACACGACGAATCTGTCTGAGATGAAAGAAACAGGTAGCACTGATGGCTGAGACAAGGCACATGCAAATGCGTGGTCAAAGTCTGATGTCGTGAGCATCCCACACTTTCGTGAGAACTCGTAAGGCTTAGAAACAAGATTCTCGTAGGAAAACAAAGTGCCAGATGCACATCTTATCTGATCGATTGAAATGCTTGGTTGTGTCGTTGCAGTTTCTGTTGGGATGAGAAGCTGGAGGCTGGCCTGGCGCTGAGCTGTGATACTTCGGGTGTAAAACTGTGTGAATTTTCTCTCTTGCAGTTGCAGCCCACGTCCATCATCGTCGTTACAAACTTGCTCTCATTTGTTGATTGTAAGAAAATATCTGCATGCTTTTTGATTTAATACTCAGTGTATGGTACTTTATCTGTGCATCAGTGAAAAAATTTTTAAAAATCAAATAGTATCTGACATATATGGACAAAAGTTTGTAGCTAGCATTTTTGGCCTATTGTTTAGTATACCTGTATTTGGACCACAGCTTTATCAGTAGAACTTTAACAGCAGGTCATAGATTTTTCAACAATTTAAACAACTACTGGAGATGTTTTCGTTTGGTTGAGACCGCATGCATTGTAACCTGTTAGCTATATCGTTTCGCTTATAAGTACCGTACGCTCATTTAGGTATTGTGTGATGTTTCAGATCGTGCGTGCAGTCTTCAGATCCTATTCGTCAGTGATCGTAACGTTGTTCTCCTTGTGCATGACGTCCTGCTAACTCTTACACTGCCATCGAGTCTTGCATTTCAGTCTGCTACTGCCGTTGTTACAAGTGAACTGAAATTAGCAAAATTTATCGGAGATGACATACACGTGCGTCAGGCCGTTGTGATTCATACTGAGAATAAGTCAGTTACAAACCAGTTTACAGTCGCTGTGTGGACGTCAAACGATGACTTGTGTATCCTTTGACTGATCTCAATGTTGTTGTTTTGTTGGGCTGTTTTCTGATGTTTTCTAACTGTTCACTTTTGAACTGGTAATAGTGGTGTTGGTACTTAGTCATGCTAGCGTAGACTGGTAGTGGTAGTGTTGGAGGTGGTAGTTGTTGTTGTTGAGGATGCTAAAATCATTTCAGACAATCCAAGTGCCTTAGTGGGCCTTTTAGTAAGTCTTTGTGGATTCTTACATTGCTCATGGAAACGTAGAAGCTAAGAAAGTGTAACTGCTTTCTGTAGTCATATTTGCATTTGTAAATTTTTGCTGTAATACCACAGCAATTTTGGGCATGGAAAATGGTATAATGTTAGTTCCTGATTTTGAAGCTATTGGTTGAGTCATAGGAAGAGCGTCTGGGCTGTAACTGAACTATGCTATGTAGCAATTTTCGCAATTTCTTATCTTTGAGCAGCCTAATTTGTAGAAATTGTAGAAAAAATGGGTCATTTACAGTAAATAGTTACAGCATACATGTGTGTTTTTGTGTTAAATGTGGTAATTTGTGATATTCATTGATGCTGTTTTTCTTATCATGGCTGCAGACTTTATCAATGTTGACAGTAGTGGTGGTGGGGTCATTGCAACTATCAGCCTTCAGAGTTTTATGCCGGCAAAAGACCTCAGTACCATAGATATATCTCTCTCTGACGAAGGTTCTCGTCTGTGCATAGTCTATGGCGATGGCTCAGTATCTGTGGTTGACCGCACCATGTACCTGCGGGAAAATCCTCAGCGACGTTCATGGGCTTTCCAGTATTCGGCCAACGATGGGCGGGAAACCCCGTTGTCATCAATGGCAGATAAACCTGGTCGGGATTTCATGCAGTCACCGAACCAGTCACGTTCCCCATCCGTTTTGTCGACCGCTGACACGGCAGAGGATGCAGAGCTGGAGAACTTAAGTTTAGCTGGGTTGGAGAGGCAAGCTCTTCACCGTTCAGCATCTGCAACTTCCAACAAGTATCTTCCAGACGTGGTTCCTGTCTGGCATCACGATTCTTTAGGCTCAGAAAGTTGCCCAGTTCGTTCACCCAAGTCGGCTTTTTTCAGAGTGGAATCCAGTTCCAGTATAGCCGAGGAAGGAAGTCCTTGGACCCCCCACTCACCAAACGTAGTATCATCGCCACGGGTTGCTGACTCTTTCAATTATTCTACACCACTCAGCATTTCTGCTGCTGCTCCACGATCATTACATTTCGGTCCGCCCCAGTATTTATTTCAGTCGCAGACTTGCCCAACGTTTTCGCCGGAGCCCTTTTCTGCCGCTGATCCAGCAGGACAGGAGAAAGCCGCTTGCTGCTGTTTCCAGATTCCATACTGGAAAGACAAGGCGCAGTGTCGGAAAGTGGCATGGACAAAGTCACGGCTCTTCATCTGGTTGTCTGTTCACAATTCCATCGGCATGGATGAAAATGTTGTCGTCCTGTTTTCTCGCTCCAGTGAAAAGGTCTTTTCATTCAGGCGAGTGTTTGAAAAGAATAATACCAATATAGTAGTTTGTGATAGTGCTCTGAGTTGACGTCATAGTTTAGTGCTTTGACATTTTCGGTGAATGAAAGAAATGATGTCTCACCTGTAAGAGTGCTGATGCAAAAATTCTTAAAAGCTGACCGTAACAATAGCTTGACTGTTATATTAGATTATATTATAGTTACCTTGCTGTACAGTTTTTGCCATTTTTGTTGTAATAATTGAGCACAAGTTTTATTCACACACAAAATATCAACGTTTTTGATTAGCCATTATAAGTCACTTAAGAAATTTTAGTTTCATTTTGTAATAGTAAATTTGATGTCAGTTTTGTTCATGACATGTGAAGAATCCGATGCAACGATTCCCAGAAGTTCTGCATTTGCTGAGCTGGCCTAACCTGAAGTGATTTTGGAAAAAGTTAGCTGGTTAAACAAAGCAAGCAATTTGAATGTTTCCACGCCATGTATGTGGCCGTCCATCTAGTGCCCAATGCACACCGGTGTACCATCTCTGCTCTGCCATGAGCCATTAGTAAATGATTGCACAAGATAGCTGCTATTTTATGAAGGGTTTAGACTTTTGATGACCTTTGACCTTATGAATTGAAAATTGGCACAGCAGTTGCACCTGCCCTGGGGAATGTTTCTACTAATTTTAGCTTTTTGTCAATGAGTGAGTAGGGTTTAACATCCCACCCTACACAGTATAGGTTACTTCGGGGATGGAAGCTTCCTCTCAGATGGACAGACAGACATAGGCGTGACTCATAGCTTGCATATTAGGACAGCTATATAGAACGGAATCTAGCCGAGTGGACTGTTGCATCTGTAGGTCTGATAAGCCGTGTGTTCCTTTGTTCTTCTGCCACAAACCACTCATGATGACGTCTTCTGGACTCCATGCTCTGAGAGTCAGGGAGGAACGAAGCGTGATTGTCAGAAAGGTGACTAAAGCATCACTTTTGAATAATTTTCATAGAATGAAAGTACCTTACCTTGCCTTACCTTACCTCTGGGGTGGGCAGGCTCTTACACTTGCCCAGCGCTGAGGCCATATCAGTTCGGCCCAATGCGCGTCCCCGAATGTAACCACAAGGTTACAGGTAGCAGTTATAAAGCTGTAGATGGCTGTAAAGCCGTAAATAGATGGCTATAAAGCCGTAGTCGGCTGTGAAGCCAAAACCAGCACAAAAGCACTGGTAACGTGTGGCAATCTGCTCTCACGAGTTTGGTCAGCTCTTAGTTAGCTCCTACCCTCCAGATTTCAGAAATCTTTTGGGTCATCGCTGCAAAGCCCCATTACCATGAAAAGGTGGCTGACCACGGTGTCGTAGAATGAAAGTATATTATACTAAAAATTTTTTTATTCTGCTGTGAATATATCTGAAGGTATCTGCTTGAACACTTGCACTAGTAACGTAGTAGTACTAGTAGTAGTAGTAGCATTGCATGAGCCTGTGCTGAGAATAAATCATTTGTTGTAGTACTTAGGGGCATGCCTGGCATGGCGTAGTTGGTAACGCGTCTCGGATGAGACGAAGTTACTCTATGCCGTGCCCGGTTAGTACTTAGATGGGTGACTGTTTACAGTACGGAGCCAGCCAACTAGGTCGACTCAGCCTTCTACCCTCCGTAGGATGGTAAAATGAGTACTGGCAGTGGTCAAGGCCATCGCTAGGGAAGAAACGGCAAGTTGTGCACAACAGTAGGCCCTGTGGCCAGGTCTGCAAGTATACCGATCCAGTCGGTTAACCTGGCCGACTTGGCTGTATGCTAGCTTAATTGGGCTTCGCCCTCGCCGGCTCAAAGTGCCATCAAGGGGATGAGCTCCCTCGCAATGGACCTAGTTGTCTATGTGGAATCTTCTTCTTCTTCTTCTAGATTTACTCACAAGTTTGCTAACCAGAGGTTAACTTTAACTCACGGATTAACCTTGTGTACATTGTTCAATGTCAAATTAGCAGATAACTCACAGATTTTGGTGTGGAATACCGTGCTCTGAGTTAGCATGTGTAATTCCCGAGTTAACCTTGTGGTTAACCCTAATTTGTGCATGGAACAGGTCGCCCTTAGTAGTAGTTGTTGTAGTAGTACCAGTAGTTTTGTGTCTGGTTGCAGTTGGCGTTGTCTTCTGAGTATAGTTCAGTAGCAATGGCCTTGAGTCAACTAGATGACTGGCAGACCGCGGCTGTTCCACTGGTAACTCTTATTGAGTCTTTACCACGTCACAGACTTGACGTTGTTGAAGCTTTCCTTTCCAGCACCAAGCATGGTATCATCTACTTCTAATTGCTCTGACCAAATGTAGCATAACATAAAAATGTAACGTCCCTATGGAGCCGTGGCACATAGCATGGCACTGATCTTCATTTTTAGTTCTCAGCCAGACAACAGTTTACACTGCAAGAATAATAGCAACAGCAACCAAGTGAATTTATTAACGTAGCCTACAAGCAGAAAGTTACTAGGCGCTGCAGCCTCAGTCAAACAAATGTGGTCTCTTGAACTAATTGTTTACAGTTTGCACTTGAATTGGTAAAGAGTTCCTGCACATTAAATGCCACACTTATTTCTTTGGCTTTCCCATAGTGAAGGACCTCATTGGCCACTCCTAGGAGTAAACATAGGTCTGAACTAACTTTTTCGGAAAACTCAAGCTGTGCTTGTCGCACGGATTAAGTGTAAGGCAGTGATGTAAGAACTAGTTAAGTGTTATTCATATTTTTCTCTCTGTTTTTCTGCTATCATTGTGTTGGTGGCTTCGTGGTTGAGTGGTTAGACAGTTCACGTCTTAGAGGTCGCAAGTTCAATTCCCAGCTGGTTCTCTGTCAAGTAACAACTCTGGGCAAGTTGTCTGCACCCATGTGCCTCTGTTCCCCAAGTAGTATAATTTGGTATTGGTTAAAGGGCAGTGATGCTTTGCCAGCTTGGAAGGTAACCGTAGGTCACAGACTGTGGTCTATCCATTTATGGGCTCAACAGCGACAACTGGGAGATGCACTCCCAATGGGACACAGCCAACTATAACTTTTTTTATCACAGTGTGGTGAATAAATAAAAGTATTCAGTTTTTATTTTTTTAGCATTTACGCTAGCATCTGAGAGCTGTTCTGCATCATCGTTATCATCTTCTACAGCCGTAGACAGACAGTTATCATCAGTAGCATCTCTCTTTCATCATCATCATCATTACAACCATGATGAGGTAGACAGATTTATGGCTGCCTCTCAGACCATCGAACACTTCGCTGTTGCATGCACCAACACCATCTTTGGGATTTCCGTTAATGGGAAATACGTCGGCGAGCTGGTGGGAATTTACCTGAGTCATGCGACAGCAGCCGTGGAACGACTGTCTGGGAATGCTGCGGCCATGGTGCGTTGTTCCAGTGACGTGTCAGAAGTAGCGGAAAATGTGTTGGAATTACCACGTGCCGGAGTGATTGGAGAAACTAAACAACTTCTCCTGAGCATAGTTGAACATGCTGCAACTCTACGCCAGTGTCTTCAGCCTGGAAATGCATTTCAGGTTTGCATGTTTACTTGAATGATGCACAGTCGAGTCTGGCAACAAAACTTTCCTCCAAAATGGTTGTCCATAGCTTCTAATCGTAATCCATCTAAGAGCTCCGGAGTGTCGACTGTTATTTGGGATGGCTCAGTCGACATGGTGAATATGCCACCTTAACCCTAGCCATACAGGCCAGTACTTGATGTGTCTACCCTGGACGATCGAAAAACTAACCATAGTGGTTGGTTAGTTGGTTATATTCCAAGATGGTTTACATGTATAGCTCTTCATAGATATCTATCACAGAGCTACGGAGCATCAACTGTCGTCTGGGATACACAGTGTTATCAGCTACTTTGAAGGTCAAAGGTGCTTCAACCTTTGACCCTTTGTCATCTGCTTACAAATTGCAGTTACCTTGCTGCATTCTGTTTGGCATAGGCAGTGGCACCATAGATCAGGATATCGATGGCATAGAGATGTAGATCAGGATGTTCTTAGCAATGAGATGTGTTTGTCAGTAGTCTTAAATAATGCGGATTTTAAGTGTTGTTGGATACAGGATGAACAGTTTGAAGCATTCAGGCGAGTGACATTCCAGGCGGCTGTTCAGTGCCTTAGACTAGACTCTGTTGATACTGCTAACATCCTCCTCGACAGAATGGTGTGTAACAATTTTGCATTAAAACCAACTCGTGCTTATCATTAGAGTATTAGAGGATTTTTAGGAATGCTATGTGCTATATGAATTAATGTTTTACTTACTTACTTTTCTAATTATTTGCACACTACTTATTTTCTTACTTACTTCAAACCCTTAAACAAGAACCCCTTTACATGTCATTGTCGTCATCACATTTCGTCCTCACTATTGCTCAGGGCTCTAGAACATGGAGTGATCCAGTTTCCTTCATTGCTGTCTGTTGTTTGCTGTTTGAGTGCAGTGCGTCACTGATGTTGCTGGATCAGTCCCGGATGTCATCCGGCTATCTCTGTGCTAGTCAGCTGCTAGGACGTGTGGATGTTAAACATCTCAATTTATTCTGAACTACTGTGATTTCTTTTCCCCTGGAGGAATGGCCAGACTGAGTTACCTAGAATCTGGTGGTGGTCCAGATCAGTATTTGAATCCTGGATAGCATTAAAATACTTTTTTACCACTGCCGGATAGGCAAACCTCTGCCGAATATAATGTGGTGCCGCCACTTGGTGAACACAACGGAAAAATTGACATAGCCTCTGTGGAGTTCGAACTCTTGGAGTGCCCTTCTAGTGTTACCTATGTGCTTGTTGTTATTTGTCAGGGCTATGATGTGGTTGATGTTTTTCACCGACTTTGTCTCTACACGACTGATCCTCAAGTCCGTGACACACTGAGTCAGACGACTGATTTGCTTACTGATGTCGAGCACGATGCTCTGGTTTTTGTGCATCATCTAGAGTCGATCTGTCCGCACCAATCGTTCAAAATTGCACAACATCTTCATCAACAGCAGAATCGGTAACTGCAACTCAGATTGGTTCTAAACTAAAAGCAGTCACAAATTTCTGCCGAGACTAACACTAGTTCTGCTGCCTGCTTAGTAATATTATGTATATTCTTTAAAAAATGTTTTGGATTGAGATAATAAAAGGTCCAGATTTCCACTAACTTCTGGTCTTTGACGATGCCCCAACTTCCAAAAAAATCACGGGAATTTGTTCACAATTTTTGGAGTAAATTTTGCAGAACTGAAAGACATTCGAGAAAACTGACATACCATCTACCATCTGTCCATCTATCTGTTTGTCCTGTACTGATAGATTCAAGCCCAGGTGAGATGGAGATTTTGGGTTTTCACCATATGATGGGATAGAGAAACTTTCGTGCTGCCAGGTGACAGGATTCTCCTTAAATTAAAGCGCCAAAAAGGATACTTGTTAAGAAATCGTTATTTTAATGCTATTGACTCATCTAGCATGAGAATGGTTGCAGATATGATACGCTTTTCTAGGGGTACCAACATCGAAGATCTTAATGACCTTTAACCCCATAAGGAGGGTGTTTTGTGATTTTTTTGGCGATTTTAAGCTGAGATGTTGTCATTTGGATGATTATTATTGTTGTTGTCTGTTGTCTGATCAGTTCATGGACGTGGTCACAATCAGTGTATGACAGCATGCCAGAACACACTGACCTGCTGCCGCGATGTGGATCAGTCAGCACACTGTTGGACACCACGTCGTCACAGACTCAGCTGCACGATGCATCAGGGTCTCAGGACCAGCGTGACACGAAGCATGACGACGACGCCTTGGATCCAGTGTCATCGAATGGTGGATATTGTGAGGTTCAGCTGGCGGTGGCAATGCAGTGGAGCTCACAGCAACGCAAAATGATCCTACTCGAACAACTCATCTGCAGATGTGATGATGACATCGGTTAGTACTGCAGTGTTTTAGTAGTCGTTGGCGTAGCTGGAAAGTGGAGTTGGGGGCTCAGGCAACATCATTCAGCAGCAGTGAGTTTTTTGGGGGGAGGGGCAGTAAGTAGTGGCATTGTGGCTAAGGGATAAAGGGGCCAGTTGCCTTCCCCTAAATGTTGGGTTGTCAGAAAATTGTGTGAAATTTTTTCTGAAGTGAGGAATCACGGATCGCCATTCGGCAAGTTTCATACTTACCCGCAGCAGAGTCAAATTTAACGCCAATATTATACGCTTGGTTTTGGTGTGCATTACTGTTACATAAATCTTTGCAATATGCTTACCTTAACTCTAATTTTAATCCTAAATCTTAAACCCTAAACCCTACACCATAATATTAACGCTAATTCTGGTCACTACGCATAGCGCAATTACATCGAGCGACATTGATGCCGCCGTCGAGCAAGTGCAATTGAGATTTTCATTGTTGTCCATTGCCAGAACAATAGCCTGCAGGCTATTTTACAGCTGCCGCATTGTCACATTTTAAAAAATTTTGATACAACTGCTATTGTTTTTTTATGCATGGCAGCAGGTACTGCTGCAGCGCGTCCTAGCCATCACAATTTTGTCTGTCCTTCTGTCCGTCATACGGGTGGATCAGTCAAAAATGGTGCAAGCTATAGGATCACCAAATCTTTGCTGTCGGCTGCCTGGAAGACTCTAGTTTCAAGATCCATAAAGCTTTTTCAGAAATTTGAAGAAGGTCGCCCCAAATGAGGGTGCTAAATGAGAGGGGAAAGGAATAATTTGCGATTTTAGCCAAACAAATTTTTTGTGGGGTGTGCCCTTGTCGCCATTCGTGTAACAAAAAACCAGTACTTGGCACATGTTTTTTACTAACGTTTAGGGCGTTTGGAGGAGAGTTGTGTGACTGTTGCTGTGGTGGGGACTTTCGCTATGGCGACCCCTCGCGATGGCAGCCCTTCGCTATAGCGGACCCAAACGGTTATGTTTTACAATTCTTGCTTTGTTTCGTAATATTTTGTTTTTATTGGGTTAGTTTTACTGTATTCTTTCTGTTTGGTCTGTGTTCTATGTATATGGGTCCAAGTGGTCTGAGCCAGATAAATGATTTATTGATGGATTGATTCATTGATGCATTGACTGTGGATGCTGTGTAGACATGGTGAGTGAGATAGATGGCCTGACAGCAGCAGACGTCTGGAACTATTACTGTACTCACGTGGACTGGATTCACATTATAGCATGGATTGACACGCAGTATTCCAGCGAGCTCACGGTGTCCATGTCCACAGCACGCTGGCCGATGACTGAGCCGATATCAGCACAAATGATTGACACACTTCACAACCTGCCTGCTAGACTTGCTGATCACTTGCTTGATCGACTTGCACGGTCCGTTGTTTCTTCTGGCAGCATTTGTTATACAGGGAAATGCTGCATTTCTTGTTCAACATATATTTGCCAGTTTGCAAGTTAAATGCTTTTTAATTATAGGTGGATGAAACTTGGACGAAAATTTGAATTTTGAACAAAATTTCTGATGAAATTCGTGATTTTGGACTGACAAAATGAAATTTTGGACGACATATCTGTTGTGTACTTAACTATGGTGTTGTCCAATGTTTGAATTGTAAAAAAATTAGCTGGGGGAGTTGAACTTTTTGACGGTCGGAGTCTGACCAAAATTGTGATATAAATCATATGTATTTAGTATATAGCTGACTCCCCAGTACATAATTTGACAGTGTGTTAGGGGGGTTGGGAAAACAGTTGGGGGGGTTCAGCCCCCCAACCCCCCGGCAATTCAAACACTGGTGTTATCTCGTTTTATGTTGGTTTACAATACCTGTAGTAGTATCCCAGTCCCATGTTTGTGTAGTTTTACTGCGTACATTTCTGTATTTCATAACAAATTTTTCAACATATTTTTTACTTTTTCATTTGAGTATTACTTTGCCCTAGATTTTATTGTTAAGTGCTGCTGTGCAGTTTTACAGGAGGTGCTGTAGAAGAATTAGTTGTAATAGTGATTGTGTAGTTGTCCAGGTATAGTTTGATGATGACGATGGTGATTACTGTTGGTCCAGGTACGGTGTGTTTAGTTTGCGGGAATTATCCGATGTTTCGCTGCTCGTCGCACGGCTGGCACGCAATCAGATGTTGCTGGTACGATCGAGCCCACTAGAACACAGTCCACTAGCCGGTCCCTCTGCGATGAGTGATACAACTGAGCCACAGGCCAGTCAGCAGAGTCAACAACAACACAGTCAACAACAGCACAGTCTAGAGTTGTTGTCTCAGATTCATCGACATCTCGTTCACCGCTGCATTGATGATGCATTTCCCGAGCTTCTCTATGAATACCTCGACTTCTGGAGGTATCACGGCTTTACAGTACAATATATGTTTAATAAGATGCCCACTCAAAATGCAGAGCATGGTGGGATAATGATAACATGAGACAAAGTAGAGTTAGTTAAATATGAGAAGTGTTTGTGAAAAGATCCGTTCTGTGTAGAAACATGAGTTTGAGTTGTGACCGTAACTTGATTGAAAACTTGTGTTGGGCGCATATATGTGCAATAGGTGCATTAAGTTGCTACTTACTTGCTTACTTTGTTAATTTACTAATCTGTAAATTGTAAACTCTGTTGTTATGCAATAGCTTATCTGGTGGCCGTTGACTGCTTAAATGTATAAGCTAAGAAATTAGTTTGTGCATATAGCTCTCCGCTTTGTAGAAAATCTTTCCCAGACCGAATTTTCTGGATCGGCGTATAATGGACAAAATCCTCTCTTCTTTTATCAGGAGTTTTTCATGGATGTTGCCACTGTCACAAGTCGCTGCACGTCAGTCTCCACAGTTCTAAGCTACGACTGTTTGTGACGGCCAGGCCTTCGTTTCTAATCTGCACGAGTGTGTGAAGTGCAGGGGCCTGCAGAGAGCTCGGTGATGGTCCTGACCTGTGTCTGCTTGGTTAGATGGCCAAAGAAGAACAGATGATGATCGACAATGGTTGCCCAATATGCGGGCAAACTTCATCGTCGGTAAATCCCCCCTTGGACGTAAACCTCTCCGGACAAAATCCCACAGACATAATGCTCCTGGTCATAATCTTCCCAGTATTTTCAATATGTTGTACAGGCAAGGCATAGACAGTACTTATTCTGCTTTGAGCAATGCTTGACTATCTTGTTCAAATATTTTTGCACAATGTCCATTATCAAGTGCAGTTTGTGAAAGGCTAGTTGTCATAAAATTGTGTGAACGTTGAAAATAGATGGCAAATTAAAATGACGAGTATCAGCGTCTGTTCGTCTATTGTGCTCGAAGACCATGCTAGCTGTTATAACGTAACAGCAGGTATATATGCAGCGGCGTAGTTAATTGTGTTAATTGTTAATTGTGTAGTCTGTCACTGGAGGATCTGTTGTCAATGAATATCATCAACCTGGCACAAGTTCCTTACTGGGTTCAGATGATGCTCACTTTTCAACATGCCGCCAATTCCCAGTCTGGTACATGTCAATTTCTGCATTTTGCCTCTGTTTTGTTTTGAATTTGTAGTGGTAGTTGTTATTGTAGTAGCAGTAGTAGTAGTATTTGTTGTTTCCAGTTTTGTACTGTTGTAGTAGCAGCAAAAGCAGCAGCACTAGTCGGTCAGCACTATGTGCTAGATGATGGAAAGGGCGTTTTGTTTTTTAAACAGTCCTTTTTCATTAACGCCCCCTAGAGACATTTGTGGAACTTGTTAAGTCTTTAATAACTAGTTCAGCAATAAGTGAGTCCTTGAATCAGTTGGGTTCAGAAGTTATTTGAGTATTTAGTGACTTGGTTAGTTTGTCAGAAGTTATTGAAGTCGAAGATGTTTCATGATATTGCACTTTATACATCTAATGTTGACGTTGATGTGCTGAAGTATGCACTGACCAACTGTTAGTTTTAAATAAAGAACATTACAAACCATGTGTTGACAGATGGTCGTTCGGTCTACGAAGCGAGTCTGGCTAATGCAGCATATCTACGTGATCGTGCTGTAAGCAGTCTACGTGAGCAACTGTCTGGAAGTTGCGATGAGGTGCTTCAGGCTTTCTGCTCACTGCTGTACCAGCCAGCACTCATAACACAGGTATTGGTACTACTGCTATTACTACTACTAGTACTACTACTACTACTACTATTACTATTACTACCACTGCTACTGTTGCTGCTGCTTCTGCTGAGCAAGCCGTGATGATGCATTAATGCACTGCATTATCAATCAGCTGTCATCAAACAGGTACAAAAACAACTACGACTGTGACTATGACTACAACTACTACTACAGTTACTACTACTACTATTACTATGACTTTGATTATGACTAGTCTGCTATGACTGCTACGATGACGACAACTATGACGACAACTATGACTACATGATTACGACTGCTATGACTACGACTACAACTTGACTACACAACTGCAACTACTACTACTACTGCTGCTGCTACAGTACTACCACATGTTGTGTATGTGTGATACAGATAGTGAATGCTCGTGATGGCAGTGTATTGAGAGCTGTGTCTGAATGCAGTCATCGCCTCTACTCTGCTTTGTTCAACTCAGGCAGTTTCACACAGCAAACCTCTGCCACGCCATTGACTGTCTATCACCTGCTTAAGGTACTGTGTCGAATCCATTGATTACTGTGTTAGTTTGCTTGCTTGGATCAGCATAATTATCATCACTATTTTATGCTTCTGCTGCTGTGGGTAGCGGTTTTGGTATTGTGGTTAAAGCATTGATCTCAGTCAAGAAAGTTCCTCTATACCATGCCTGTTGACTACTTGGATTGGTGCTTTGTCTATGGACGGGTAAATCATCTCCGTATATACCCATCCACCTGTTGTCAGCCGCCGTAGCATGTTGCAAAAGTGTATTCAGGGCTCCCAGTTGTCCTGAAATTCCTAAAATTTTACAGATGTCCTGAAATTGTCCTGAAATCAGCAATTGCCCTGAAATTTTACTCATTTGGTCAGAATGTCCTGATATGGACTTTTGTTATGCTGTCGCTACAACATTGCATTCATGTTGTACTTTACTTAGTTAACAGGACTATCAGTACTTTTGGCTTACTTACTTACTACAGTTATGTCTTAATATATTCATAACAGTGCCTTAGTATCATTTTTAGGACTGCAATAGTGATCTGCTTTAATAGATAACATTTATGAGGACAGAAAAACATGCATTTTCTGTGTCTTGAGCCTCGAGAAACCGACAAAAATGTCCTGAAATTGTCCTGAAATTTTGTAAACATTTGGTCCTGAAATTTCACTTCTTGCGCTTGGGAGCCTTGTGTATTAATTCTTAGATGATAATTAGTGCTGTTTTTATTAACATTTGTGTTCTATGCAGGAGACAGAATCACCACTTGACCCATCACTAGTTTTCAGCTGGCAGGTAGAAAATCCACTGGCAGCTGAAGGTATTGTGTAATTTGCGTACTTAATATCCTACTTTGCATGCATAATCAGCTTGTACGTCATGCAGGATGTGTCATAATTTATTATGCATGTCGTCACTGAAGCAATTTACTCATGCATTACTTGTAAGTCAGGTAACTGACTACTTTTTGATTAGGTTAATTAATCACAGCAGCATTGTGGCTTATAAAAGTACATGGGAAAGGAAGTTGCCATTTTTCTGACAGGCAGATGCAATTTTCCCACATGAGATTCCAAAATGGTAGGTTTTTGGCCCCAAATTTCATTTTTCTGGACAAAAATTTTTAAATGAATAAAATTTTCTGGCAGGTCAAAATTTAGGGGGGGGGAATTGCCTTGTTACCTCCCCCTGCTATGGCGCTAGTGATTAATCGTTTATTCATTAGAACTTGTTTATGCATGGTTCTCGGACTTTACTCATTGCTTCTTGAATTCATCAGTGTTCCTGAATGTTGTCTGATAGACGCACTGCTTGTTACATGACAGTCAAACTCTGTAATTGACTAGCTGTTGCACGCTGTCAATCCGGAGAGATGAGGTTTATTGACTTTTTTACTTCAATGCATATTTAGCTTGTTCTTCTATTCCCATGCTTCTCAGCTTTGTGATGGGCATTCCATGAAGAGCTATGGACCTATTTATCCGTTAACTTGTGCTTATTTAGATGATTCTATGATGTATGCAGTTAGTAGGTGATTCTATGATGTATGCAGTTGGTGCTGTGATTATGTAGGTGGTCTGTTGACATTGCCTCATTTCACTAACACTGAGCTGGTGAGTCACTATGGCAACCAGCAGACGCTGCATTTTACTTACTATCTGAAGCACGTTCGGCCGAGTTTTGCCGTTTTTGCATTCACTTTGGCCAACTGTCGACTGGACAGCCGTAAACTTTCACACAGGTTTATTCGTGTTTACACTCACTGGCATTTTTGTGTCATTCTGCTGGGTCCGTTTTTCAATTCTTCCGTAAACTTAATCCATTGCTGCGTCATCTGAAGTAGGTCGTCAACCATAGTTCGGTGAAATCTTATTCACTAGTTCTCATATATCATTTAAACACTTGCAAACAGATTTTTGTTTAATTTGTGGTCATTTGTGGTTTAAGGAGCATGAATGAGTTCGTATTGTGATCAAAATCTTGTGATGCCTTTTTTCTGTTTTGCCCTAATTTTCTACCACCATAATGTAGTTTGACACGGTAGCACTAGTTCAGTATTATTTTCTAGATGGCAGCACTGTAAGTGCAAACACACTGTATAAAACAAATGCTCGATGGAGGCTTGTGCTCTTTGAATACTTCCACTTGATTTATTGCACTCTGTCAGGCTGAAATTGATGCTTAATTTCCACTGCAATTGTTGACAGAATCGTGAAAGCGTGCCGTGTCGCCCGACGTTTGGCCATAGATAACTTTCAGTCTCTAGAAGTGACTTCGGCCTGCTCAGTTTTTATCTCTATGCTGGGGCAGGACACCAGTCTACTCCGACTTCATTTACAAGTAGCCTACCAGCTTGCACAACATTCGGCCAATTGGATTGCAGCACCAACCCCAACTGACCAATCAGCTGCTGACGATGATCCAGATTTATCAACAAAAATTTGTAAATGCGTTTTTTTGCCACTATTGTTGGTGAATATTTCAGTTAACTGCTGCAGTAATTGAAATTTAATTAACTGCAAAAAATGTTCGTTAAGTTCGTCACTGTGTGAAACTGAAAAAAACTGCTATGTCAGATCATTGTGTCCCTAAAAATAGACTTTTGTGAATATTTTGATTTGTGACTACAACTACATTGTTATTGGTGTTCTATGTGCATTTACCACATCTGCCATATTGAATTTAGTCGATTTGGTCATTTGCTAGCAACTTTGAGCAAACTGCTGACCAACAGTGCGCTCAGGCCAACTCAGTCTCCTACTTTATGCGGGATGGGGCTACAGGGTGAAGGCCTAGTGTGGCTGATTGGGCGATGGTGTCATTAGCTCATGCCAATCAGCTGCCACTTCTGAGATTGTTAACTGCTTCTGGTTACAATCTTACTCATTCATGTAAGAAATGCTATAGCAAGTATTATAAGTAAGACTTCTCTTTATCAAATGATATCTCATACAGTAGCAGTAATATAGTTATTAGCTTTGCTGTGTCTGTATGGTACTTGGTAGGTAAGCTGATGAAAGGCTGTCTGGATGGACAGCGTGACTCAGTGCTAGAGACGGCCAGAATGCTCTCCGAATCAATACAATGTCAAAATAGCCAGCTGCAGCAGCAGCACAGGTATCTTCTTTGGCATTGCTGATAGATGCTTTTGCATTCTGTTGCCATTCTTTGTGATTTTTATGTTCTGATTATTTTTTTTTCTGTTATGCCATACGGTACTTCCCTTCTAAGTGTAGCACTAATGTAATTGGTCACATCAACGAAGTTACTCTAAACTGAGCCAGGTTGATATGGAGGTAGTTGTCTGTTTGCAAATATAGCATCTTGCTATGCGAGCAAGCCACCCAGGCCAACTCAGCCTGGCCGTCCCTCCACTGGTGAGCACAATGAGTATTAGCAATGCAGGCACACTGCATGATGTGCTAGCCCGTAGACTATCAGTGGTCTCGTGGTGTAAACTGGTGTTTGGCTAAAGGCTAAGGAAGTGGAGATAATTGTCGCCCAGTGGGTCTTATGACTTGGTTCAACTTTATGTTTTTGCATGACATACTTACAAAATGGCATAAAGATGATATAGTGTAATATGATCCGTGTTTTGCACTGTATATGACTGATGATCGACTGATTTATTGAGATGCAAGAAACGTGCACAAACAGATAGAAAATATCAGACCAGATAAACATACAAATACCAAACAGACAGACCTAAACATAACTAAACAAACATCTGTCGAGAAATGATGTGTTGAAAATATTAGACTGACGAAACAAAACTGTCTGCGCTCTTGAACTTGCTCGTACAATCTTGTATGAAGCAGTTCAAAAGCAGTATTTGATGAAAGTTTGCAGAAAATGTTTGAAAAATATTGGTACGGAAAAAAACTGCAATTTTTGCGAAGATGTTGCTGCTGCTGTTGTTGTTGTTGTTGTTAGTGATGTTTTGTTGCTTTTCGCATGGATAGTGTTGTATGGCTGCATGTTCAGTTGGCATTATCATCTAGCCGACAGTTTGTTTACTACTACTACTACCACCACCATCACCACCTTTACCTATACTGTCATTTACTACTAATTTGTGTGTAGTTTTTCGCACGGAGTGGGCTGGACAGTGTTCTTCATGTTCAGTCGACATCACGGTCTAGCTGACAGTGTTGAGTTCTTGTCAGAATGTGCCCGCAGACAAGATTGGATAATGCTGCTTGTGTTTGCTCAACTCTTTCAATGTCCACCGTCAAAGGTGAGTGTTTTCTGCTATTATTCGCCTGTTGTCACTTACCTGCTCAGTGCAAACCAATGCATTGCAAAGCGGAATTTACACAGTACACTGTGGAGCCGATACAAGTTTCTAATGGCTTTTAGGGTCAAAGTTAACAAGACCGTAAATGGGAAACTCCCTCGATAGGCTGAATGAACTGTTCCTGGAGGATTACTGGTGTGCATACTCTGAGATTTATTTCACAGACAGACAAGAGTGTCTTACAGCATATATAAATTGCGGCTTTTAGTGGGTTTGGTTGCATTATGTCAGTTTATATATATGTTTTGATATTTAGTATCCCTGGCACGCTATTCTTAACATAGCTTGCAAAAAGTGTATAAATGTCATTCTGGAAAATTTTAGATAGCCATATTTCAGCAACTGGTAATTCGATCTACTTTTAAGTGGTACTGCACTGTGTCTCAAAAAAACATCCCCGACATTTTTGACTGTAAGTTTAAAACCAGTTATCAGATTTTGATAATTTTTTGGTACGAATATTCCTGACACAACATGCCATCAAATGACCATGCAGTTTCTCACCTCACCCAATGTATGCTTCTGCACTACCTAGGGAAATCAGATCAAGTGAAACATGTATTTAAATAAACAGAAAACCTGAAAAAATCCCAGAGATTATCGATCGTAACTTGAAGAAAGATTAGCGGATTTTAATAATTTTTGGCAGAAATATTTCTGACACCACTGGCTATTAAATAAGTGTTTTAGTTTTCACCTCACCCAACGTCTGCTTTTGCACTACTTGGGGAAATCAGACCAAGCATAATACGTGTTACAGTGAATGAAAAAATGGCGATAAATTTCCTCTATCCTAATCTGAGGGCCCCGAGAGCCAGTCTATTACAAAATTTGACTGTTGTGCAGCAGCGTGTTTACCAGATGAAGTTTAGGAATGTTTGTGAAGTCAGGAAGCGACTGGTACAGCTTGAATTGGTCTGGAGCAGAACATTATCGACACTGCTGTCAATGAATGGAAAAAACGTCTCCTTGCCTGTGTTTGCATAGTGGGCCAACACTTCAAGCAATTTTACTGCAGGCAGTTGAAAAAAGGACAACTGGATAAAATGTCAGCCAGAGTGTCAGAAATGTGAACAAAATGTGTTTTTACGCATTATGTTAATTAAGCGATCATGTCGCATTGGATAAAAAAGTTATATTTTGCTGGTTGTGTTTTTCCCAGGTAGTGCAGAAGCAAACGTTGGGTAAGGTGGGAAACTGAATGGTCATTTGATGGCAAGTTGTGTCAGAAATATTTGTACCAAAAATTAAAATCTGACAATTGGTTTTCAAGTTACAGTCGAAAATATCGGGGATGTTTTTCTTGAGACACATTGTAGTGTGGATTTTGGGGGTTGGCAGATCCAGTGGTGCTACTTGACATTTTATCAATTCAAGATGGCGGCTGGTTGCCACCTTGGAAAATTTGAAAGTGTTTATATTTATGCAACTGGTTGTCTGATTTACTTCGTGTTTGGTTCTAGAGTAAGGCTTTTGGAGTTGGCATATCCTGTAGGATCAGTCGTCAAATCCAAGATGGTGCGGTGCTGCCATGTTGAAAAAGTTTATTTTTCCTTATCTCTGCAACAGGTCATCTGATACACTGCGTGAGTTCATGTTTCGTCGAGAAGTAGGATTATCGCTTCGGTCGACACTTTCTCTTAGAGTAAATACCAAGATAATCGGAAACATGAAGTGAAGTTAGAATTCGGTGTTATCTTTCTTCTGAGAACCAACGTTTTTGATTATCTACCAGATAAGAAGATAGGTAATCGGAAATGGCAGCTAACACCAAAGTTAATCCGAGCATTACCGATTAACACCAGAGAGCTCCAATGCAAAAGAATAGGTGTAATTTCTTAATCCCTAGCGATTAGAAACTTTCTAATCGGTTTTCAGTTCATCTATGGATAAGAAGTAAGTTAATCGGATTCGGTTCTTAGCGAATGTCAGATTAAGCAGATGTCGATTAGAAAAAAGATAATCCTGTTTCTCGACGAAACATGAACTCACGCACTGGGTGTTTTGTTCTAGGGTAGGGTTTTTGTGGTCGGTGGATCCAGTGATATTGGTTGCTGTTTTTCTGTATTGGCACATATTGCATGAGGAGTACATTAGATTTTTATACAGTCTAAAACATCCCTTGTCCATTTTCTTATTTGTTGAACTGTTTGTGTTTAGGTCTATGAGGCTATAGAGCTGTGTTCATCAGATAGTCTGCGTGGACATCTGTCAAGCATGCTTACACAAACTGTCGGCCTCCATGGTAAACTTGCTCACTGACCAGTGTCTGTCAGTGTGAATGAATCTGGCGTGTGGTATGAGTGGTAATGACAGTGATGTTTATTAGTCTGCCCGGAAATGGTAGTTTTGGGAGCAGACTTTTGTTTTACTGCAGATGTTTTCTTTTTTTTTCAAAGCGAAATCTTTGAGATGCATCGGCTGATTGGCATGAAATTTTGCACGATGATCAGTATTAGGCCAAATTTTATAATGTTGGTGTAAAATTTTGAGCCCCAAAAAAATTTAAGGGCCAAAAACATGCAAAATTTGGTCCGATTTCGGACATCTTCAAACTTCAATGGCAAATAACTCCGAAGTGGATGATGATATTCAAAATTGGTCAAGTATTTGATCGACCACGATTCCTCCCATGTTTGACAAAAAAAATTGGTGAACTTTGGTCCACTAACTACGGTGGTCTAGAGGTGGAATTATACCCACCCAAATTGGCTTTTTCGGGAGACCATATTTTGGCCGCTAGAGAGTGCTGCACTCCCGAATTTTAACACGAGCTAGAGAATGACCAAGTCTTGCCAGCGCACACCCACTGGGGATGTGGGTCGGCTTTCTAAGGGGGTCAAAAATTGGTTTACAATTTAGCATATCCGCTTCTATAACTTTGGGGGCAGAGAGAGTAGCACCCCAAAACTTTGCCACATGACCTGCTGCTAGGTGGGTGTAGTAACGCGGGTACAACTTTTGGGGGCACCGCCCCCTTAAAATTTGGGAGGGCAACAAAGGTCAAAAATTCGGTGCGATCTAGGACAACTTTTGACTTTGACTGCAAATGTCTTTGGAATGGATAAAGATATCGACAAGAAGTTAATGGCGTTATCAAGCAGGGTTCATCTTAAGTTGAACAACAAAAATTCGTAAATTTTGGTCCACTAACAAAAAATTTATAGGCACGCATGTTGACCCACCCTATGTCGACATTGCACGTTGTATGCTAATACATTTTAGTTTGTGCCACTTGACTTTGCTACTGGGGGACTTTCGCCCTCTGAATTTTCCACCCAATTGGACTTAGGGTGCTGGGCGGACTTACGTTGGGCTTTGCCCCAAATTTCTTGTTTAATAAGATCTGCAACTTTATCAATAAATCAACTGATAGAATTTTTGGAGCTGCCTGTTACAAATAGGCACTGTTAAAAAGTCACCTGCACAAGGTTCTGTTCAGTAGTCTATGCCAGTGTCATTTTTAGTTTTTTAAATGGTTTGAAATATTTAGTGCTAAAAGAATGGCCTGTAAGAAGCTAAGATGTTGGCCTAGTGCTAACATTATATGTAGCTTCCCCAGCTTCTGTGTAGCTCTATGTTCCCACCCACTGCGTTGTGCATCCTTAATCTGATCTGTAACCCTGAACTTAACCGTAATCATGACTTTTGACTATTTTAACTGGAAGTGGCACTTTTCGTGATGGGGAGCATTCACCCACAAATTTCGGTTTTACTACTTTTTGTTCTCAGGTTGTGGGCTTGTAAAATAGACAGACAGACAGATGGACTGGACAGACAGACAGACAGACAGACAGATGGACAGATGAGCAAGACTCGTATTCAGTGGCGTCATGGCAGGGGGAGGGGGCAATTTCCACCACCCCTTCCCTTAAAAATCATTGTATCAATTTCCACCACCCCTTCCCTTAATTTTGGGATGTTGCAAAAATTGTTAGAAAATTTTGTTGTTGTTAAACAATTTCCGTGCAAAAATGTACAATTTTGGCTGAAAAGCTTATAGTTAGGGGATATTTAGGGGAATATAGAAATTTTGAGCATCTAAGAATGATCTTTTCTGTCAGAAAATTTCAGTATGTCTGTTGGAAAATTGCAACTTCTGCCACACTTAATTTTTTCAACCCACAGTGCCGCGGATTGCCTGTAATGCTGCCTGTTGGGACAAAGAAGAAGAATAAGATTCTGTGCAGACAGGTAGGTCCATCTCATGGGAGCTCAGCCCTTTTGAGCCAGCAAGTCTTCAGTGCCTTCAACTGATGCACCCCCCGGTGATTATGCCAGCAGTCCTGGTAACAGCATTTACTGTTATGCACAACTCGTGTTTCTTCCCATGTGGTGGCCATTACCACCATCTGTATTCATTTTGCCCACCCACGGAGTGGTGATCAGGCTGAGTTGTTAGAACGACAGTGTAGTAGACGTTGCCATTGTGTTGTGAGCAGAGACGGGCAGTGAGTTAGATCGTGGTGGAGGTGGTTTTCATCAGCAGCAGCAGCAGCAGGCTAAGCCCACTAGACTCACTGATCTGCTACTCCAATGTGAACAGTCACACAGTCACCAGGCGGCGCTGCTGTCTGCTGCCTTGGCAACTCAGGATGCCTTTCTACCTGTTGCTGCTGCCTGCTATCAGGTCTAAACATGATGAGATATTCTGATGATAGTAGTAGTAGTAACAGCAGTAGCATTAGCAGTAGCAGTACCGGTTGTTGTTGTTGTTGTTGTTGTTGTTGATGTTGTACTTGTAAAAGTTGTTGTTGGTTTTGTGGTAGGCCTACACTGTTGTGAGGTCTGAACGTGATGATTGTTAGGATGATTGTAATAGCAGTACAATCTGAATCAGAGGATGTGACATTGGTTAATCAGTCGGTTGGTCGGTCAGCAGATCAATTGATTGGTCAATCAATTGTTTGGTCGGTCGGTTGGTCAGTTGATGGGTCGGTCGGTCAATCAGTCGGTCGGTGTGTTGGTTGGTTGGTCAGTCGGTTAGTCCGTATATCTGTCTATTCGTCTATTCATCCACTCATTCATTTATTCATTTATTTATCATTGTATTTATTTATTTATTGCCATGCATGATGTTAGCCAGGGCGCAGAAGCTAATAAAGGAACATGTTTGGTTGCAGGGTCATGACATCGTAGCATCTCTGTGTGTCTGGCTGACTGTTGTCAGTTCAACTGAGTCACGTGACAATCCCAGAATGCCATCGCCTAGTTCAACTCAGTCACGTGATGATCCCAGCATTCCACTGCCTACTAGGAACAGTCCGCCTGTCACATGGGACATGGGGGCGTTGAAACAGATCATATGCACGTTGCTTGACCGCGATGCCTCAGACGTTCTTGTCTCTGGACTGAAAATATTCATGCCGGTAAGCTGGTCCTGTGCTTATGTTTTTGTCGCATCTCGTGACAAGTGGTAACATAGTTGGACGCATCAGCGAACTTGCTGGTGGGTTTGAGATTCTTCATTGTTGCAGCGAATGACATAGCATCTGTTTAAACTATAAAGTAAATAAATAAATAATATCCAGTGTTAAATGCTGATATGGCTGGCCATTTTGTGGGTACAGCATCTTGACATTTAAATAAGCTGCCCAGGTCGACTCATCCTGGCCATTTCTTTATTTTTAGGCAGAATGAGTACTGGCAATTGTTGTGGCTTTCATGATGAAGAAACGACAAGTTCTGCATAACAGTAGGCCCTGTGGCCAGGATGCTTGCATACTGCCTCTGTCGGTTTAAGGCGCTGGCTTTTGAAAATAGAGCCGACCATCCGGTTGACTTGGGCTGTTTGATGGCTTAATTGGGTTTAACCTTTGCTGTCTCAAAGTTCTGAAAAAGGGGATGAGTTTTTTTCTGCTTTTTTGTACTTTTTCTGCTTGTTGTACTACAGTAAATGTTGCTTTTGTGGTACATTATATAGGTTGCTGGAAAATTCCCGATCGTGAGCTATGATAGTGATATTATATGGTTACTGGACAAACATGTACTGACTGATTTGCAAATACTATCTCAACCAGAATGTGCAAAATCAACAGCATCAAAGCTCTGACAAGCTAATTTGATGTATAAATAGCAGAATTTGTGTTTATATCATATTTGTTGCTAAAGCTATATATTATTATAGCTTCAGAGCTGTTGAGCAAATTACCCAGCATTCTCCCATTACATTGTCAGCATGTTGCTATTCTGAATGATCTACTGGATGTTGTGTGCTATTTAGAGATGTGCCTTGTTGATATTTGTGGAATTCATTTCTCCACTACTGCACAACACCGCGATTGTGGACACGCAGCTGCTGAATTTGTTTTGTTCAAAGTTTCCCGAGGTGATTTTATTCTTTTTGTGCGTTGCTGCTGCACTCAGGCACTAAAGGTAAAGGGAGCCATGCCCCAGCTGGGGCGAAGGTGGGGTGCTCATCTCCCACTCGCAGCCGTTGAGCCCGTAGGTGGATAAACCACTTGAGTCCGTGATGCATGGCCAGTGCGACGCCAGACCTAAGGTTACCTTCCCAGCCTCAGGGCATCACCGCCCTTTGACCGGTACCAAATTATGCTGCTTGTTGACAGAGGCACATGTGTGTGAACAACTTGCCTAAGGTCGTTATCCAGCAGTGTCCTGGTGCGGAGTCGAACCTGCACCCCTGAGTGACGTCAGGA
>Ga0209367_1000809_pt1 | contig 34993 bp, 29 predicted proteins | sample WorMetLIZISLAND2_FD_187412 | JGI IMG/M metagenome (GOLD analysis project Ga0209367, IMG submission 187412) | Marine gutless worms symbiont microbial communities from Max Planck institute for Marine Microbiology, Germany - Olavius geniculatus... ... | reverse complement strand
ATTTATTAATTAAAAGCTACTGTATTTTCTTATCTTGTCACTTGTTTGATAGTTGTTTTGCTGGTTGCTGGTTTTGATTCACTTTGTCTATGTTAGTGCAACTTTTAATCTATTGATGCTTCTCGTTGGTAGGTTCATCGAGAGGGTGGGGTAGGGGGAGGATAAGCTACCCCAGGCTCTGCAACCTTTGGGGGGCCCTGCCATTACTCAGAAATATAAAGTACACCAGAATGTACTATATTGAAAAAAAAGTTTTAAAATTTTCTCCCCAGAGGAGCCCTGCAAAAATGTTTTTTCATGCCACGCTGTGGCTCTCGACAGGTCTGAGTTTGCATGTGTTAGTGTTAATGACAATTGATGCTGAATAAATTGGTGACAGGACACCATGCAGCACCATTTTCATTCTTAGCCAGATGTGCTGTTCTCGCATAATTTATCGTCATCTGTTATTGTTTATAATGTTGTATAAAATACATTGTGTCACAATGCTGGCTTAATATAAACAGGTTGATAACGCTCCACTGACTGGAGAGACAGAGCCTCAGATTAGAACGCCAGAATACACAAACGAGAATCCGTTGGAGACTCGGAATTTGGTTTTCTTCTGTACAACAGCTGTGGAAGGTCTGTTTATCTGTTCATAATTTATTGTTCATTTATTATGTTTTATGCATGAAAATGTTGGCTTTTTAGTTTTCTACGTAGTTTATGTTAGTTAGGTTTTTTGATTAATTTTACTGATATGAATAGAATCACATGGGACATATATATATAAATAAATGCAGTAAGTTATATTGATCATGTGTGATATTGAAGTCGCATTATATTCATTTAATTAATGTAATGTAATTCTGCTGAGCAGAACATTATTTCATTGTGACGGTATGCTGTTAATTAGGCGAGTTGAAAGGCATCCAGCTTTTAGCAAGTCTTGCTGCAACAATTTTTGCAATGTTTAGTTTGGAGGGCTTGACTTAAGATGGATTACTACAAAATAATTGTCTAGTTATACGACATGTCAAAATGTAAATTACACTGTAGTTGCAGTACTACTAATAATGAACAACATCTACTGTGTCTACTCTTGCATCTTAGATATGGAACTCTACAGATTTTATTAATATTATTGGCAAAATGCCTAATGCAGCACAAGTGATTTTACCTATTTCTGTACGATGCACATTTCTCCATAGCACAGTCTGTCATCTGTCCGTCTGTCCCAATCATGCATTCTAGTTAAACTGTCTGTCATATTAAGATGCCGTTTGCCATCTACACTTGTGGTCTCCAGTGGCTTCTATCCCCCAAATCTGGAATCAAAATCGGGTGCAAATTTTCCCCGGTTTTGAGATTCCCCTAATTTCTGACTCAAGTTTTCCCCTCCATTTTGGGCTTTTTCCCCTCTAGGGAAAAAGGTTTTGTTAAGGGTGTAGTTTGCCCAGTGAAAAATAGGGGGCGAGTTATTGTTAAAGGTGCAAGTTGAAAAATAGGGGGGAGGGAATTTTTGTAAAAAGTGCAGATTTAATAAAAAAAATGGGGAAGTTTTGTTAAGGTGTAGTTTGCTCAGTGATAAAAGGGGGGAGTTTTGATCTACAACCTTATCAAATCTTCCCCCCTATTTTTTACTGGGCACAAGCTGCGCCTACCAGGTGTAGGGATAGAAGCCACTGGTGGTCTCTGATCGCATTGTATTAGATGGGGTCTTTGACCGCCAGCAGATGGGGACATATGGGGGTCAAATCCATTCCCAGGCCAAAACATGCAATTGTAAATTGCAGCTAAACCGTAAGTCCTATGCTGTCATCTGTTGAATCAAAACGAGGAATGATTCCACCTTTCACCAAATTATTTTTGTTTTTTTTTTAATTATTACTGTTGTTACTATCAGTGGATACCAATATAGTCAAAGTTCTGTTGAACAGATAATAATGCTGGCGAGCGTGTGCGTTGATGCGACAAACAGGAATGGCTCGAGGCGTCGTGATTGGAACCGGAGACAGAACTTTGATGGGTCGCATCGCTAGCATTGCAGCAAGGATGGAAGTTGGAGAGGAAACGTTGATAGCACACGAGATCGGACATTTCGTGCGTGTTATCACTGGCATCAGCGTGTTTGTGTCACTACTATTCTTCTTCCTGTCACTGATAGTTGGTTTCTACTGGGTCGATGCGCTGATCTACCTGGTCGGTCTCATTCTGGCATGTGTGCCGGAAGGAATCCTGCCTACCATCACGGTATGTGATTGTGTGTTGCTGTATTATTGAAAATCATTTATTACAATTTTCCAGTTGATGCCAGATAAACTTTGCCTTGCCTGTATCACATTTGACTTGTGGTATGTTGCAACAGAGATATAAATTTTTTAGTTGCATGAATAATTGCATGAATGTTCAGAGCTACTGTTACTTCCTGCTTTTTTCTGCTGATGGGTGACCATTGTTAACAATTTTTCTCTGTTGAAAATGAATTTTAGAGCAAGTTTTTAGACTACATAGGTGGAGATGGATACTTGTGTATTATGCCAAATGACTTTTCCGCACTGTCGAAATGCCTAACTTTATACAGTTAATGGATCTCACATTTTGCTTTGTTGAAGTGAGTGCTAACATTTTGCAACGTTGTTTTGTGTAGCTATCACTGGCGTTTGGAGCACAGCGAATGGCAGACAAGAACTGTCTGATAAAGAACCTTGAGTCAGTGGAAACGCTGGGATCGACGGCCATGATCTGCTCGGACAAGTCCGGCACGCTTACGCAGAACCGAATGATCGTGTCGCATCTGTGGTTTGACAACGAGATCATAGAGGCGGATCTCAGCGATGACCAGTCACGTGAGTCAGGCCACTTTTTGTTGCACCGTGCACGTACATTGCTTTGCGGTGCATCAGCTTGGCAAAGCCTTAGTTTCCGACAGCGTGCCGTTGTGCCATGGCAGGGCATGCATACGGCATACAGCATGCAGAGTTTGGCATCTTTGGATAAATACACCGTGTCCGGGAAAAAGTAACATTGACGTCATACAATAAAAATGTTACATCTGAATGAATTTAAGTAAAATTTAGCACACTTAATCCACAATAAATTGGCAAAGCAATCCACCAAATTTCGTTGAAAAATATTTTTTTAGCAAAGTTATTAGTTGTTGAATATCGATAACAAAATATCTCCATACCAATATGGCGTTACATAAGTAAACCCTTCTTTTAGTTTACATTTGCATAACTGTTACAAACAACATTTGATTCTAACAAAATTTTACACTAACAATGCATCATTTTTCACAGTCAAACTGCCAAACGGCTAAATAGTTACAGTGGCTTTTGCGCAGTTTCTGGTGTTTGTGCATGACGTCAGACACAAATGCCAGAAACTGAAGTGTTTTACGGTGGCCTCACAAAAGCCAGTGTAAATGTTGTTTGCATTAACAGATTTAGCTGAAATTTGGCACTCTGGATGCCAATAAATAATGTCTTGTTAATGTGGACTTTTTTCCAAAATCAGATGTTCTTTGTTGGAGTTACACAAATTTACACTAACAAAGGAGTTTACTTAATTAACACCATATTAGTAAAGGAGATATTTTATCAATATTCAACAATTAATAACTTTGCTAAAAAGAATATTTTTCAATGAAGTTTGGTGCTTGCATTATCAATATATTTTGGCATAAGTGTACAAAGTCTTATTCAAATTCGTTCAGATTTGACATTTTTATTGTATGATATCTAGTGGGTTACTTTTTTCTCGACACAGTGTATATCTCAACAAATAAGCATTGGATCCATTTTGGGTTTGGGTTTAGAGTGTGGTATTTGGGGTAGGCGGATGCAATGATCATGTGACGTATGACGTCACGTCCATTGGTCACGTGGTCTTCAATGAAAGTCTTATGAAAACTTACCTTTATCCAATGTTGCTTGTTTATCTATTGCTATAAACGACCCTTGCTGTCAGACAGCATGTCTGTGGGTGTCTGCGTTTGATGTCTGTCTGTCCCCAGCCTGTTCACAAAACTGCGACTGCTGGCAGTCGCAAGCCACGTTGTCCACCGGCTTTATTTGGTTTTGTTTCTGACTGATTCTGAGCTTATGGATTAACCTTCCAGCGATTTCAGCTGTTATAGTGCAGTGTAGTATTTGTCATTCTGTACATGTAAGTAAACAGTGTCTTCTATCCTCCAAATCAGGAATTGAAATCGGGCGCAACTTACCCCACTCAATTTCGGGCTTAGGTTCCCCCAATTTCTGACTTACGTTTTCTCCTCTATTTTGGGCTTCTTCCCCCTCTATGGAGAAAGTTTTGTTAAAGGTGTAGATTAAAAAATATGGGGAAGTTTTGTTAGAGGAGATAATGGAAAAAAATAGGGGGAAGTAAAAAAGCAGGGGGAAGTTTATTTGTTAAGAGTGTAATTTGCCCAGTGAAAATAGGGGGGAAGTTTTGATCTACAACCTTATTAAAACTCCCCGCTCTATTTTTCACTGGGCGCAAGCTGCGCCCACCAGGTATAAGGGTAGAAGCCGCTGTAAGTGAGTGTATTTTGTGGTAAACAGGTGCAAGATACAATCGTGAAATGCCAACATGGATGGCTTTAATGCGGGCCATTATGCTGTGCAATAAATCCGAGTTCCGGTCTGGTCAGGAAAACGTTCCAATACTGAAGCGGTTAGTGACGTCAGAATATTTTTAGTTGTGACTGGCGGATGCATCTGCACGTGTTGCATAACAACCAGATGGGTGTTCGTGGGCAGCACAAAAGTAACAATTATCTAGCATTATGAAATCTTGTCATAATGCATGGGGATCGTGCCGGAACCTGTGTGTTCGTGAAGGACACTTTTTTGCATCAAATTTGCCTAGAATTGCGAGATGCACTAGTTTCTAATAGGCCTACATAACAGTTAGATGTAGACACAACTATTGCTGGGCGACGTGTGTGATGATAATGTTTTCACGGATGTATGTTGGAACTGTTGGGTCGGTGTGTGAACAGGAGCTGTAGCGGTGATAGGACTGAAAGGTGTTTGCTGCAGTTCGCTGAGCTGGCGCATGGCAACACGACCGAGTTCCGACGACGCAATGAGAGAGTCTGCGAAATACCATTCACTCAGTCGCTCAAGTACCAGGTTTGTCGTCTTAACCTCATTTACTAATTCTCCACATATCACCAAGAGCTACATGGGAGGATATGTGGATCACCACACTTTTTTTATTCGTTTGTTTGCTCAGAAATATGGACAGTGTATCAGAATTGGTGAGGCAAGCCTCGTAGAAGAAACAAACCCTTAAAGCTATATATATTATATAAATGAAAACGCTTGTAAAATGTAGTTAACTCGACAGTAGTAACAGTATGCTTTGAAGCTTGTAAACCCACAATTCGGATGAAATCAGACAAACTGCTGCACATAGTGCACACGGGGGGTGTGCACACATTAATAAAGTAGCCCACACATGAAAAGAAATTTTCTCAAACTTTACTAAATAAATTATTTAAAGGTTGCTTTAAGTATCAGATATTTGTGTTGCTTTTTGTACGATTATGGAGGTAAATTTATAGCACTTCTCAAGCAGTGCATTTCCGTAATGTATTTACTTGTATTTTTTGAGTTGAAACATTGCATCATGTTTGAATACATGTCAGGTGTCGATCAATCTGATGGATGATCGCAAGAACCCCGGCTACCAGCTGACGATGCTTGGTGCACCCGAGCGTATCTTTGATCGGTGTTCCACGATCATGGTGAAGGGACAGGAACAGCGAATATCGAGTGCTTGGCGTCAGGCTTTCCACCACGCGTTCGTCAACATCGGCGGCCTCGGTGAACGGCTGATCGGCGTCTGTGACAAGCGACTTCCAACCAGCGAGTTCCCGCCTCCGGAGTTTCAGTTCGACGCCGACAGGGAGAATTTCCCGCACACTGAGCTGCGTTTTCTGGGTATGATATCGACGATCGATCCGCCGCGGTCGTCGGTGCCCGAGGCGATCGCGAAGTGTCACACAGCGGGGGTCAAAGTGATCATGGTGACCGGTGATCATCCAATAACAGCCAAGGCCGTTGCCAAGGGCGTGGGAATCATCAGAGATCGCAGCGAGACTGTGGAGGATATTGCCGCTCGGCTGAGAGTTCCCGTCGGCGAAGTCAATGAAAGGTGAGTTTGGCACATGGATGGACATGGGTCGGGTCGATCCGCGGGTCGGGTCAGATCTTGTCGGGTCACGGGTCAGCATCAAGGTAAATATGGTGGGTCGGGTCGGCTCGAAATTTCTGAAATGCATTATTTTTTCTTTATCGGAGGAGTTAAATAATTTTACCTATTGCTCAGAAAATTGAGTATTGTTCATAACTCAGTAAGTAAATAACTAAGTAAGCGCATCAACACCAAGGCAACCGAGGCGTGACCGTCCAGTGACACTTGATCAGATAAAAAGCGGCCAGGGTTGAGCCGAATCGGGGCGAGTTACGGGTCACTCATCAGCTCCAAAACGTGGGTCGGGTCAGATTTTGTGTTGGTCGGGTCGGGTCCCAAAAAATTGAGCCGCGTCCAACCCTGGTAAGCCACGTGTGTGATCTTCTTGAGGACCTGCACAAATGAAAAGTGGACCGCAAAACAAATATCTAGTGTGCAACGAAAACTTCTTACTTTTGTCTTAAATTTTAGACATAATGACTGCAAAATAAAGCAAAAACGACGTCCATGAATATCGCACGACAACATTGATTTTATTGACGATCTGGCGTTTGTCAGATTTTGCGAGAGGCATTTCCACCATAATACTACGCCCGTGTATGCGCGTATTAGGTCCATAGTACGCATGCTTCAGCTGCAATCAGTCACATTGATTCAAGCGCACTGCGTATACCAAGCATGTATCTATATACACGCTGTTGTGCTCACTGGTTTATAGTCTATACAAACTAATCAAACTTGACTCGATTCGTGTGTATACGCGCACATAGGTTCTAACGTTTCTAATTATTGTCGTTGCTGTCATTTTGTGAAAATTCGAGTGCTCAAACTGCCTGTGCTATTGTTCAGTTGTGTATTTACTGCTCTTTGGGTGACTGGTCACTAGTGTGAGGAAGCCCTCTGCCTTAGTCTGAATTTGGTCAGGTTTCGGTTTGCCATAGCCAAAAATGCAATTTGTCTCAATTCCTAACCCTATCGCTAACGATAATCCTGGTGCTTGCTGTTCGGACTGATGTCCCTTTGGACTAGTGAACTTTCGACGCTGTTTGTTACGTTGCGTGTCAGTGATGCGTCGGCGATCGTGGTGCACGGCGCCGACCTGGCGGACATGACATTCATACGACTGGACGAAGTCATTCTCAATCATCAGGACATTGTCTTCGCTCGCACCGTGCCCCATCAGAAGCTGTTGATCGTCGAAGCCTGTCAGCGCCAGGGAAATGTCGTCGCTGTCACAGGCGATGGTGTCAATGATACTCCGGCCATCAAGAAAGCTGATATTGGTCGGTGATAATTATGCTACTAATATATTAATACAATCTCATGTACTTGTTAATCTAACAATAACATTTAATGTTTTTTTCTGTATAATAATTTTTACCAATCAAGTAGGGCTTAATATAGCTCATTAATACCTCATTTACACGATCGAGCAAACGTCTAGCAAACATCGAGCTGGCGTGTCCAGCTAACGTATAGCAGCTCGTCGAGCCAGCTTGATCGTGTAAACGGGGTGTTACGTTCACGATATCAGTGCCTGCACTGAGTGATGAACCACGTGATCAGCGTGCTCCAATAACTAATGAACGTTCACTAGTGGTTAGCAAACAGAATAGTGAAAGAATGAGAAAACAATTTTAAGGCAATCCTGTTTGGCCTACGTGTGACCGGAACAGTCGAGAATTCTAACGTGTGCTGTATAAATCAACGGTTCACTTTGCTTACTTTTACTTACTGCAGTTTTATTTTAGCCTACGTAGGAAGATATTAATTTGAGTAGGCGTAAGTATGTGTGTAATTTCACGTTTGCATTTTGCAGCGTGTGTTATTTTATTGTTGTGTGCAGGCATTGCAATGGGCAGTGGTTCTGACGTGAGTAAACAAGCCGCCGATGTCATATTGCTGGATGATAACTTTGCTTCGATCGTCAGCGGCATTGAAGAAGGTGACTGACTTCTACATTTATTCTCTGGTTTCTTTCAGCCCCTAGCCAGACTTTTACAAGGGGGAGGGGTTTGGCCGCATTCTAGGCTAGGGGTCTGAGGTCACCTTTAGGATATAAGCAGTGTGGTCTGTGGAAAACCCTGGTCGCAAATACGTTTTTGTGCATTTGAAGCTTGAAAAATCACTATTTTGATGGTTATTTTGTGCAACATTTCCTGGTTCTTTTTGATGGATACAGTTTTTTTCGACATTTAGTTTGGCCTATTGTATATGATGAAGGCAGATGCGTTGGACTGGACGGCTGTTTTTTTTCAATATGGTTCAAATTGACAGATGTATTGAATTGGTGAGTTACACACTCGCGCTCTGCTGTGTTGACTGAGATTATTGTCAGTAACGTTAAGAGCATAATCGATTTAGCAAAACTGAAACCGGTTTCAGATTCGCTAAATTGATTACGTTCTAAGAGAGTTTCTGAGATGCTGGCTGGCTGGTTGTGCCAGGTCGTCTGATCTTTGACAATCTGAAGAAACTGATCGCGTACACGCTGACAAGCAACATTGCGGAGATGGCAGCGATGATGATGTACATAATGGCTGCAATTCCGCTGCCGATGGGCGCACTGACAATACTGTTTGTCGACCTCGGCACCGACCTGCTGCCGGCGATCTCGCTGTCACTGGAAACCACGGAAACGAATGTGATGACCCGCGCGCCACGCGACTTGAAGCATCATAGACTCTTCACCAATCAGTAATTATGCTTTTCTAGTTAGAATAATCTGCAGAGCTTTTGTGATTGTTCGTTGGACGACAGGAAGGTTATTTTACGTGTGAATTGTCTGCTCTGAAAAATTCCCAGAAGCTCATTTTTGTCGACTAGGCCTATAGTAGCTTTCCAAACTCATAGGCTTAGCCAGAAATTGGAGTTGAGGGCGGTTCATACAAGGCTGGAGGTCTGAAAGGCCGAACAGCGAGGCTGGAAAAAGCACTAAAAATGCACGTAGCAGGCATAAATTTTGTTAGGTTTTATATTAGCTCTGAAGGTGCTCGTGCAACCCCTGGGCTCCCTGGTCTATGCCATATTTGACCAACTAAAAAATTGGCTGTCAGTAAATATGTAATTTATAAAGTGTGTTTGTTGCAAATAATATTGAATGCAGTCACTCGGTGTGCACATAGAGCAAAAAGTCTAGATAATGTTTGAGCTGGCATCCTGCTGTAGAAAAGAATGTGTTCTGCATTTGAGAAGGTCAAGAAGTTTATACCAAGCAGACGGACCGTTTGTTAACAGTCTGTGCTGTTGTCCACGTTTCAACATTAGGTCTATTAGTGTTTTGATTATCTGCATCAAAGTAATGAGTATGATGCACTTAATTCACATGTCACACGCACCGTCTTATCTTACTGACATTGTCACACAAATATCCAGTGTCACATCACGAACATGACTTCAGTCCGGCAGCAGTCTCCGCACGCATACGACTAAAATCACTCCTGACAACGAGCGTTTTCCTACGCGCCACCGGCTGCGGGGAACGGTCTGCCGTTGTCGCTGCGCGTTCTATGTAACGCTGCTGCTTTTGAGCATAAGCTTAACTTAAAAACACAACTGTTTCAGCGATTTAGTATTTTATAATTTGTACCGATTAGTTATCCCTTGGTTTATTTAGCTTTTGGGCACTTATTGTACGCCACTGGTCATTCTGCTGATGATTGTCGTGATGCTTTAGATTGCTGTCGATGTCATATGGTCAGCTTGGGTTAATCGAGATCTGCGCTGCGTTCTACACGTACTTTGCCATCATGGCCGAGTCCGGCTTTTGGCCAGCACGACTGATACAGATTCGCGAGTCGTGGAACTCCAGAGTTAATGACATCGAGGATTCCTTCGGACAGGAATGGGTTTGTGACGTTCATATGAGCTACTTTTATGACTTGGTATCTGCTGACACTCGTCGTATGTGCAGTGGTTTGCATTGTAAAACTGTTCGATAAGCGTGTGCGTTTAACTTATCATTTATACTGAAAACAGTAAGCTCCTCGTTGAAATGTGTAGCTTATATTCCAAAATTATGTAGTTTAATTACTTGATAAACAGGAGACATTCTGAAGGACGTACTTTGCCAATATTTAGAGAGTGCAAGCACGGATCTTTTCAGCCAGTTAGCCTTCCTCGGCTACTGTAGATAATTGTGCCGCCGTCCCATGCTGCAGACTGCAGTACAGGTCTTGTCCATACGTATCCCTTAGCGGCTTATGTATAGTATGACAAGAAAAGCCCAGCTAACGCAAAGGGACCTTGGATGACCGTGAAGGTCACTAAAAACCAGTACGGTCAGTTATCCTAGCGACAGCTGGGCTTCTTGTTGTAGTTGTTTTAATTGGTTCATTAGTTAAGCATGTTCATATCTTCAGAAAGACTGGTTGAAAATGCTGGAGCTGTGAGTGGTCGAAATTTCTTTTCCCATTGAAAAGGCACGTCGCTTATAGGCCTTCAGCAACTTTTTGTTGCCGCTCAAGCCGTCATCTAATAGGGTGTTTACACGATCGAGCAAACATCGAGCTGGCTCAAGCAGGCCTATTGGAACCCCGCCCCTTGGCTCAAATGTAGGCCTAGGCAAAGGCTCCTAGCCCACAGCTGATCACATGTTATATAGGCTTTTCAGTTACAACCCGCCCGCCCTCCTAATTAGCATGCTAATTACCATAGAACATTGAGCTAGCTGCTCGATGTTTGCTCGATCGTGTAAACACCCTATAATGGAGCAGCAGTTGCCCCTTTATACGTGACATCAGTACTATACTGTAGACTGCAATTGTTGGTGTATGTACTGTGTAGGGTTTCTCACAGCGCAAGGTGCTTGAGTACACGTGTCATTCGGGATTCTTCGCGGCGATCGTGATGACGCAGTGGATGGTCCTGATTGCCTGCAAGACGAGGCGTAACTCCGTCTACCAACAGCTGCTTGTGTCGGTTTCTTTTTTTTTATTTAACTAAAATGTGTGCTTTTTATCAACTGATTGCAGCGTTGCTATTCGGTTTACTTGATTGATCTGATCCATTGTGATTTCTTTCATTGTCATATAGGTTAATATTTTTTTAAAATTTTTACCAATGTTCTAGTCGTTATTTATTTTTTTACTGCTACCCTAAGTTGATATCATGCACTTAGCTGTAAAGTTGTAATGTGTATTAAATGCGCAGAAATGGGACGTTGAACTGGGCGCTGCTGTTTGAAACTGCGCTTGCACTGTTCTTCATTTACTGTCCGGGAATGGATAAAGGACTTCGTATATATCCGCTCAGGTTTGTGTTAATTTAATACACAGCAAACATCGGTTGGACATGGGTGCTTTTATAAGTGTGCATTTGTGTTATCGGTATTGTACTTTTCCCCAGTAATTCGCAGGGTTGAGTAATGTCGTGCGTGTCAAGACGTGTAGGCCTATGAGCAGTGAAAACAAGAGAAACTGGGCATTATAATTCTTGTAATTTTCTAAAACTGAGAATATTTGACGTCGCCGTCTCCTATCGATCTAGGCGGTGGCATGGTCTGCTGCTTAACACTTCATGTACAGTCGACATAGTTGCCCTATGCCCGATTACTAGCTGGATAACCTAACTGTCTTTGGACACGTAAACCATCTCGGAATATAGCTAGGTCAACCCAGGTCAACTCAGCTTTCAGTCCTTCTGGTCAAGGTAAATCGAGTTCTACTAGCCTGCTTGGCTGGGCTTAAGGCAGGGCGCATTCACCTCTAACAGGCAACACTGTGTCATACTGTCATCTCATATGGCAGGTGGCGCGTTTCCTTTCTTTGCTATACACTTACCATTAGTATAGGAATGAAGATGTTAAGTCGACAAGACAACATGTAATAACTATACCAGTACCTTAATTTCCCTGTCCTACAATAGACAGCATCATGAGATTGATGACTGTCTGGAGGATAGCAGGGAATATTATTAGAAATATCATGTAAAATTATAATGGCAAGTTCTTACAGCTTTGGGTTTAGGTCGTTTCCGTGTTTAATGTTTTATATTAGGTTTTTCTCTAAAGATTAAACTTACTGTTTCATTATTAAGTGGGACGTTAAACCCGAACTCACTCACTCAGTCACTCACTCTTTCGACTTCTACTAGTCTGATGTGATGGTGGTGGCTGGTGCGTCTATGTAGGTGGTCCTGGTGGTTCGCTCCGTGGCCGTTCTTCATTCTAGTTCTCGCCTACGATGAACTGCGGAAGGTCGTTCTTCGCGCCTACCTGGGCAAATCTCCGCCGGGCGCACCTGTCGGCTTTGTAGAGCGAGAATTCTACTACTGACTCTGAATGTGACAGTCTGCTGTGTACAGTGTACTGAGACTTCGTTGTTAGCAGCTGGATTCAGCTCGGCGGTTAAGTTAACTGACACATGGCTGTCACAGCGAGACCTCCAAACAGTGGCGTCATGGCATGCTACTCTTCCCCCCTCCCAAAATATATCCTTTTCGCCGGCGTCCGAAAATTTTCTTCCTGTAATGCAAAAGTTGGCACGGAAAATGTCCCATTCTCTGTGAATTTAGGGGGACAGAATTGAAACACCTGTTGTATCGTATCAAGATAGTGGACAAAGGCGTCGGCTGCCTCTGAATCTACATGGTTATGGCATTCCAACAGGTCGTCTATCGAAAATTGGTCTGTCAGAAAATTAGTTTTTTGCCCCTAACATTTCTATCCGCGGCACCGCTGCGTCGAAATGTATATTGCAGGATGTTTCGGTCAGAACGCGCATTGCATCTAACTGGCTGCATTCCTGTGATGCGTTTATTTTGCAACTTGTATTATAGTTTTCTGTATCTGGAGAGAAATTGCTTATCAAATGTGTCTTTTGAAACACTATTGTCTGATATTTAGTTACTAATATTGATGACGATTACATGTATGCTTCTTAGTGTTTTCTGTAAAGAACACTTATCAGCTTGTGCATGGCTTTGGTACCGTGTTTCTACAGTTCTGTTTTTGTCGTCCTTCTGTAAATATAAGCCTACTCAGTTACACCAAGAACATTTTTTTGTTATAAAATTAAAAGCATTATCAATGGACTTAGTGTCATTTGTAACACCAAAATATTTGTAGCTTTATCCAAAACCGCCGTTACCCTTCCCTCCCAAAAATTATCTCCTATTACCCGTGCCTGCGGGCATACCGTTGACTGATGTGATTGTGGACTCAAGCGTTCATGACGTAGTCTCCCAAAAAAGAAGTCAAGAGGACAGTCAAATGATGGCAAGAAATGGCATAAATTATTTATGAATTTGAACACTGCCTTCGCTTTCTCTAAGCAAGTGACTGGAAATAAAAGTAAATTAAGTAGGTAAATGGAATATTTAAAGTGCACAATGTCCGGTAGTGGCCGAATAGGCCTATCTTGAGGCAATATCGCATATCACCAATTACTTTGGTAAACAGTTAACATAACACTGGAATTTTACTAGGAACACTAATGCCATTGGTTAGTGAATTAGGGGGGGGCAAAGTAGGGACCAGGCAGTGTACGTTAAAAGTGCCGTATAGCTATCTGGAACATAGAGCAAAATGACACGTACGATTTTCTGCAGTTAGAAAGAACTTGAAGTTTTGTTGTAGTGAGTGTGAGATGGAGCATACAATTTTGATTTTTTTTACCATTCGACACAGTTGAAGGTCAAAATATACAAAAGCAAAGATAGAGCAAGATACTCGTTAATCGATTCAAGACAACACTGGACAGTGCAACAACATACACTGTGTCTGGGAAAAATAACATCCCGAACATTATCTATTGTGACTTGAAGAAGAATTGTCAGATTTTAATAATTTTTGATGCAAAACAATTTTGACAGTAAGCTTACTAGCCATTAAACGACCGTTTTAATTACCACGACACCAACTGCCTGTTTTGCATTACCTGGGAAAACCTGAACAGACGAAATAAGATACAAATGCAATATTTCGTTGATTTTGTTTCCCCAGGTAGTGCAGAAGCAGACAATGGGTGCAATGAAAAATTGGACAGTCATTTGATCGCTATTTGTGTCTGAAATATTTGTGTCAAAAATTATTAAAATCCGATAATCCTTCTTTAAGTTACAATCGAAAATGTCCAGGATGTTTTATTTTCGGACACGGTGTACAATACACGTAGGCCTAATACTCGTATTAACCTAATGCCAACAAACACCAACGTAACCACAGCGCGATGTCTACGAGTCGAGGAACTGTCGGTAACCCTCGGCGCCGGTAAAGATGACGTCGATCCAAATGCGCATCGCCTCGGGGGTCGGTGCGACGAGGAACAGCGGTCGTTCGACCGTCTTCACGCAGAACGTTGACTCCGGGTGAGGGCTGCGGGAGCGCCGCTCGTGGTCGACGAACACATCCTGGATCGTCTGGAACCAGACGAACGCACCCTCGGAGCGCTTCTCGGTCTGGTCGGCGTAGTACTGGAGGCAACGCTGGGCGCGGTCGAAGACGAACCAACGGCGCTTCCACTGTCTGACCACAGCGGCGCCGGCGCTCAGCTTAGACAGATAGCCGTGACAGGTGCTCGCCGTGAGCTGGACATGCTCGCATTGGTCCAGACGATGACCGGCCGCCTCGATGAACCGACGCAGGTCTACGTCACGGTCACGCACCGGCAGGTAGCACGTCAGAGGACGCGCAGCGGACGTCTAGAACACACCAGCGCACAGTAAACGTTCAGCAAACAGTAGCACAATACAATACAATATTCGTTTAACACAAGCTTAAACAGACCTCTACGAAGGTCACATACAGACAGGCCTTCCACAGCATTCATGGGTACCTTCTCATGACAGAACTGGGTCATCGCAATAGTGTAGCCTACTTGTGTGAGTAAGTAAGTGTAATTCCTGTAAATCATCGCATTCATTGTAATCCTAGACGAAGGTGCATAATTCAAAGACAGTACAGTAGTTACTTGAAAATATAGTAAATACAAGCGTTTGACTAAAAAAGTGCGTATACGGAGCGACAAAAACGAACTGAAAGTCGGAGCGCGCGGCTTTCATTCCATTTCATTTTTTATCGCTCTCAAGTAATACGCGAGTGCTTTTTAGCTGACCATACTCAAGTAACGGTCGAGCTATTGTCATGGTTGTCGTCCGTCTGTCTGTCCGTCTGTCTGTCTATGACGGATGTAATGTGACTAACGGGTAGGGCGTAGGAAAAACTTTTTACACGAATAATTAGCCGAAAGTCGTAAACTCGGACATGCTGCAAAATTTCAGCCATCTACTCCGAGGGAAATATTTTCAAATTTAGGGTTGAATGAAGGGGAAAGGAAAAATGTACGTTTTTCAACGGAAAACTGGCCATATCTCATAAACGGTAAGAGATACGGCCTATATGTACGTTACTATTAATCACTAATAGGAAGTGGCATACGCCCTTTCAGATTAGATAAAAATCACTGACCTTGGATGAACTTAAAGGTCACTGACAACCATTACGGTCGGCCATCCTAGCGACAGCTGGGCTTTTTGTCAACCATTAGTTCATTACTAGTGTCTAGACAGACAGTTTGCAGCTAGCAGTTTCAATCTTATCAGCGTCTTGATGACACTAACAGTTTACCGGCTAGACTAATACCCCGTTTACACGATCGAGCAAACGTCGAGCAGGCCTGATGGAACCCGGCCCTCTGGCTCAAACGTAAGCCTACGCTTAGCTCACAGTTGATCACGTATAGGCCTTCTAATTACAAACCGCCCGTCCGCCTTCCTAATTAGCATGCTAATTACCATAGCTCGTCGAGCTAGCTCGATGTTAGCTCGATAATGTAAACGGGGTATAAGACATGTTGCGCACCATTGGCTGTGCTGCGCTAGCACGCCGACGCAACTCAAAGCAACGCATGATCTGCGCACAGCAGCGTGACGTCACAGTGCTGGTGACGTCATTGCACTGTCACCCACAGTCACGACCGTTATGTTGAATTGAGTTCAGTCGTAGGTGTGAATTGGTCATTAGCTGACGTACCGGTTGCAGCAGTTGTTGATGGGACCGGTGACGCACGTGCAAAGCGCTGCCGTTATCAGTCGGACTGACATCGCTGGCGTTGGAAGGTTTGCGATAGAGCTGAGTGTGCGACAGACTCTTAGCCGTCAGTGCGACGTCAGCGGCAGTGGCAGTATTGTCTGAGACGAAGTGACGGCTACAGCTGGCTGCACGAGGTCGCAGTGCCACCGTGGCGGAACGCCCAGCACGACGCCGCTCAGACCAGCGACTAGACGTCGGCGTTGAACTGAGTTCAATGAGTAGATCACCCAACGGATCATCAGTTAGTACCTTTGCACACACACACACAGCGTCACCAGTGACTTCTATCCCCAAAATCTAGAATCAAAATCAAACTCAAGTTCCTCCTATCTTCCACTCTTCCCCTCCTCCCGTTTCCACCCTATTCTCCCCATTCCCATTTGCTATCATTTATCCCCCTTTCACTATCTTTCCCTGCCTCTTCTCCCCCCTTTTCTTTTTTCCTTCGCGTTCCAACTTCCATCCTTCCCCTTCTCCTTCCCGGAGGCTCCACGCCTTTAGAACAACTAGGGGATATGTATAGAAGCGTTGTAAGCTTCCCTACAGCGGGTCCGGGCAGAGGCCTGGTCGCCAAACGGTTTGTAGTGCATTAAAAACAGCAATACACCCTTACAACAACACCCTTAACAAAACCCCCTCTATTTTTCAATGTTTTAACTTCTCGACGGAAAACTGCAAGTTAATCGCGGCGCTAAGATGGGTCGTTTATTCCGTTCTAGGCCTACAGTTTCATGCATTAAACTTTTTACTAAACTTGTATTAGGTTTTTGGGCCGACCGTTAAGCTGCAAGCTTAAAGTTCTGGCCCTTTGCGACGGTTGTCGTCCGTCGTCCGTACGTCTGTCTGTCACGAATGTACTGTGGCAACACGGTGCAAGATAGGGCCTAGATGGCTATTGATCATTGATAAGAAGTCGCATACTGGCTTTTATTTTTTAAAATGACATGAAAATCATCGACCTTGGATGATTTTGAAGGTCACTGACAACCAGTACGGTTGGCCCTACCTTAGCGTCATCTGGGCTTCTTGTTTGTAATTTGTATGTCTTTCTGTACTCTGTTTTGACACAATAAACGACTGATTGATGCACAGTCACAACAGATCAAGGATTAGTTTACTTCAAATAGGCCACAGTCTCTGAGTCGTTTCAACACCGCATCGTCGGTAAACAGACAAGTAATTTGAGCAAAGCTCACGCGACGCGCGATAGCCGCGGTCCTGTCATTTTGGCACTCAGTGTAGGCGGTTCAAGGTCGTTCAAGGTCATCGATGTTGATAAATCTTAAAAAGCCTGTCACCAGTGCTTGTTATGATAAGCAACATTTTCACATTCAACCGTTCAATGTGCAACCGTTTTCACATTATTCGAGCCAATAACGGCAAAATGACGTCTTTTAGAGGGGGTACCCCTCTTTGACGCCCTAGTTCGAGGGAACCCCGCACTCAGAGGCACAAAATTTTGTCGCGAATAACTAGATTTCGTGATTTTAGCTTGTACCGTTTTGATACAATGCCAGGGTGTAACGGACGGACAGACAGACGGACAGACGGATGGAAGCCTAGACGATGGCTAAGACGCGCGAAGTATTCTGCTATAGCGCGTAAAAATAGATAAGCGAAAACACGTGACTACAGGATAAAAAAGCCAGAATGAAGCCAGCAAACCAAATTACAGCAGGCTATGTTTGTGTAAAGACTGTAAACTGTTGCTCCTGCAGCGAATTTGTAGATAACTATCTGAACGCCGTTAGGTGGTTGATTCTTTCATCTCTCTCTTCTTTCATCCCACGTCTTACTACCTGACCTTTTTTCTGTTAGTACGCCTCCACGCATGCATGTATGCTAGTCTATATACAATACAATATTCACGTTTGCTGCTTGTAGCATATTAACTTTGGTAATACACTACAAGTGATGTTATGCGTGGATCCCTATCAAAAGTCAAAGTTACACAGTGTTTGAATTACTGGGGATCAGGATCCATTAAGTGCCAAAAGACGACGTAAGTTTGCATCTATACAAAGTGTGTGCTGTATTTTCGGCACACAACCAGCATGTTTACCTGACTGTTGCTCCCGGTCGGTGACGCCGCGTCGTCTGACAAAGGTAGAACGAGCCCAAAGGTCGACGTGGAGTTTTGCGAGTGGTCACTGCCGGCTGCAGGCGCGGGGGTTCTTCGCTGTGGTTGTGTCGTGGCGGAGTTCTGGTGATCGATCTGAGACCAGAGCTTCGCGATCACACCCGCGCGTTCCTTCTCCATTAGCGCGAGTTTCTCCTCCAGCTGTCGCTCGAGTCGTTTCTGCTCGTAGAGCTCCCGCAGATCGCGCTCGTTCTGTGAGGATGTGGTTGCGCCATGTCGACATGAAGCCGCCGCCGAGCTCGTCGACGTCGCTGATGACGTAATGCTTCGTTGTGCCGCCGACTGTCTGTTGCTAACGTCACTGGAAGTCGCAGGTACTTCGTCGACTGTGCGTAGGTCCGCCTGGCTGGTGGACTGCCGTTCAGTGCTCGCGAGTGACGATGCGTCCACTAGACGTCGGTCTAGCTGGACGGTGACAGCTCGGCGCGCCGCTCGTGGAGGTTTCTCCAGATAACAGCGCGTCATCGTCGTCGTCGGCGTCGTTCGCTGGTGCTCGAACTGCGGGGTCAAGCTGCGGTCTGCTGACGACGACAACAGGCAGCCTGTCGACTGACTGGTCTTATTCGTTAGCGCCGGCGGTGATGACGGCGCTAACGTTGATGATGCAGCTCGTGCAGTGTTGCCGCTTGTCTCGACAATTGTCTGGGACGCTCCAGTGGTTGTCGAAGCGGCGGCGGCGGCGGCCTGCAGATGCTGCATGCTGTTCGCCTTCAACAGGTTGTCGAGCCGGCTCATTGGGGTCGTCAGCTCCGACGTTGATTTCCACTGCGACGTCAGCGCTGGAGTACTACTGTTGCTGCTGCCGCTGTTGTGGTCCTGATTTCTTCTCTCTGCTCTGAAGCGGCGTCCTCGACCGCCGGACATGTCGTCGGCAGTGCGGTCGTCGCTGCTGGCGGCGGACTCAGCCGACGAGCTCAGGACGTCGCTCGGTCGTGTTAGACAGTCCGCAGCGCCACGGCTTTGACACGGCGCTGTAACCGGTTCTGATTCTTCTTGCGTTGTCTTGGTGCTGGCAGCAGCGACTGGCTCTGCCGCTCGTCGACGCTGACTGCTCATGCTCCGGTCGCGCAACTGTTTCAGGTAACCTTTGACCGGCGCCCCGATCCGCTGCGCCACCTCGGCGCCGATGCGCTTGACGGACGATGGGTTCGGTGACGTGTGCTGCGTCTTACTTCTACCTCGACGGCAGCGAGTCGGCGACGGAGAACGGGTGCGCGACAGGAGGGACTTGATAAATGCTACCTTCGACGTCGAACCAGGAGACTCTTGAAGCGTTCCAGCCTCGGTGACAGGCGACGACGATATCTCAGCAGTTTCGGTCACGCTGCTGTCGTTGACCGGCTTATCAGCAAGTTGCACGTTCCTCGTCGGCGTGAACTTGTTAGTGGAAAGTCGCAGATCTTCTCTGTTATCGCGGACGGTACGTCTGGTCCTCGGCGTCTTGTTCAGCGTCTCAAAAGACACGTGCGTCGTGTCTGCGGCAACAACTCCCGGCGTGGACAGAACTGTTTCCTGATGTTGACTATCGCAGCTAGATGATGCTAACGTTGTCTGGGAGCGTTCGGCAGCATCCTCCATGGGTCTCGTCGCCCGGTGCAGTCCAGCTGCGGCAGCGTCGTGTACTGAGGTTGCAGACAGCGCCGACACAGGCATCGCACGACTCTGCAACGAGACTCCATCGCCACCGGCAGCTGTCTGGTCGCGGTGTCCGGCCCTAGTGCTGCGGGTACCTGCGCCGACCTGCTGACTGGTGATCCCTGCGGACACAACAGTGGAAGCACCAGTCGTGACGACGATGCTGTTGGTAACTGACGTCACGTTGGTAGCTACTAGATCAACGTCTCGTCGATGTGTCCTTGAGCGGCGTGTGGCAGCAGCGGCAGCAGCGGCCGCCGTGGCGATGGCGACGTCTGCGGCTGTGTGCAGTACAGGAGTCTCGACGCTCCTCGTGGAAGAAGATTCTGGTCCGTAAGCATTACTCACTGTCGACTTAACCTCAGTCGTCGACGTCGTGGCGGTTGTCACAACATCATCGACATCCTCGTCGCTGGAAGACTTGGCCGGTCCGTTACGAATGACAACGAGCGGCCTGACCACGGCCGACCGCGCGCTTGATGAGCGCGACAGCTTTGCAGCTGCTGCCGAGATAAGTGCTTCCTTCAGCAGAGCCTTGTTGTCGTTCATGTAGGACGGCGACGACGATACGGGCCCAGGTGGTGCAGGCAGTGATGTGAACGTTCGCCCGGGTAGAAGAGACGGCGTCGTGGTGGTCATACTGACTTGTGGTCGGTAGTCAATCGCAGAGCGGGGAGTAGTGAAGTTCGGCGAGGGAATTAAACTAGGAGCAACGTGCTGCTGCTGCTGCTGTTGACGCTGACGCTGACGCTGCCGGTGACGTGACTCTTCTGTCATCTGCTGCTCCTGGTAACGACTGCTGTTGGCTGAATCCCGGGGCGGTCCGTAGTCGCGTTGAACGCCGAGCTCGTGGAGCAGCGGCGGCGCAGGCCTAGGTCGGGAGCGAGACCGTGCCTGCACGGCCCTGCTGTCTGGGGTGGCGTACGCCGGCTGCGCCCAGTACGACGTCGGCGACTGCACGTGGAAGTCAGAAGTTCTGTCGATTCGACGACGAACCGTGTCGGCAGGAGGCGGCGACATTGCCGACACGCGCACGAAGTCGTCAGGGGCGGCGTAGACGTCGCGCCGACGTGACCTCTGCCGTCTTCCTGGATGATAGCTGTTCTCAGACTCACCGGTAGACGGCGCTACACGACTGGACACCACAGCAGTCGGTGTCTCGTAACCGGAACTTTTGTTTCTCATCGATGTTGTCGCCACTCGATATCTGACGTGTTCCATCTTACTGTCGACATGGAATTAAACTGAAACAAACACATTCGCAAAACTGTATTTGCCTCTTTGAAAAAACATTTAGCTGCCATGAAATACGACTAATAAAAATAAGCCATAATGCGCAGTTGCAAATATAAAGTAGGCCTAGTCTAATGCTCGTTACTTGCATGCCCTACACAAATTATTTTGCAAGTAAATTATTGTAAGCGACTGCGACAAAATGGCAGCACAAAAGAAAACAGAAATTCTGGTAACTATTGTGCTAAAAAAATTCTAGGCCTATTTGCGACAGCATGAAACACTTATTGCAAATTTTCACTATTAAGCCTAAAATAAATCTAAACCGTAAAGTAGACGAGACTGCAAGCGGGCAACGTTGATGAAAAACGTGATGGCATAAGAATACTTATGTGCGTAATGTATCTGATCACTTGCTGTAGGCCAATATGAATACATCCATTATTCTCTCAGGAATTACGGCGAATAACCGTAGTGACAAAATTATAGACCCTCTGGTCTGTTTCCAATGGTCAAATGAGACCATTTGCTCAGTAGCATATTTCCGTATACTAATAGGCCTACTGCAGCAGGCTTATCAGTTTCTGGTCAAGCCAATATGTCATGACTGCCCATAAGATATTCTGTCTTATAGCTAGTAACCGACTGAATGTTTTCTTGTAATCAACGCAGCAATTAAACCAAATTTCATGTCCAGGAACGATTGATCAGCTGCAGTTCAATATTCTAGTTTGTCAGCGTATAGGCCTACCCGCAGGCACACACCACGCACGACCTGGCCGCTTTTCCAAAAGATTACCTACATATGTTTGTTTTCGTTCGACGCCTTGCCTCATATTCTCGTCGACTGCGGTATTTTAACGACTTACGGACGCAACGCGCGCACAAACAGCCGACGCGTTAATTCAATCCACACGCCACAAGCACCAACAAGACGAGAGAAGAGCATGCAGACGCGAGCTACAGAGCAGAGAATGAGTGGTACAGCGGCTGCACGAAGAGGCGCGGTGAAGTTTGCAGCAGCTCGGCTGAGATGCCGCCGCGCACCAACATGTAAACGACGACTCACGGTTATGCTTTACTAGATACCGCACTGCTGGAATGGGTAAGCGAGCACGCAGTCCGAGCTTATACCACTCCAGACAGTGCGGTGTCGTAATTAAACCACGCTTAGATGGCCTGGACTACAGCGTCGTTTGCTTTTTGACGCACGACTGCAGCCGAAAACTATGAAAACGGCAGCAGTGCAAGCTAACACGCCGTTTACATGATTGAGCAAACATCGAGCAAACGTCGAGCAAATGTATTCAAAATACACGTGCTAATTGCTCGACGTCTGCTCGACGTTTGCTCGATCGATCGTGTAAACGGGGTATAAGTGTGGTTTAATGTAGGCCTACATGTTGCAATCTGCATACCCAGTGTTTGCAAGATTTGGTTTAAAATTCTGCCATATACACAAGCTGCATGTCTCTATTTGCGCTGTCTTATAATGCTCCCCTGATCGGTGACTTTACGAAAGCCGTTGTACAGCAAAACGAAACGCATCTGGCTGCTGGACAAACGGAAGACATTACCTCCAGTTAAGCGAACCAGCAGCTAGCGTGGGTCAAGTATGCAGCGGGAACTCCTACACATGTGGGCCTACGTCAAGCGCTTGTCGTAAACATTTCAAATGGTCAGCGATGCGGTTTCAAGACCATCTCTTGTCACTGCAGTCTCTGATTTGGATCATTCTTCTCTTGTTTTTGGTCTTTGCCAAAAAATGTCAAGATTAGATTTACGTAGGCCTACTTTTTATAAGCCTACTCTACCTACGAGGCCTATCTACTCTTTTTATCTCATTGCTGTTAGAGATAAAAATACCGTGATAATCATTGGTCACAATTGTGGTGTTTAGTTTGATGATTTTAGCTCTGGTATTAATTTTGAGACTTAAGTCGTGTTTGTATCATATAATCACTGAAATTGAAAACTAATTTTCTTCATGCATGCAAGAGTAATATCAGAGCGTAGTTACACGTCAATCGCCGTAAAAACTTCGTCCACAGAATAATTATGGCGAGCGTTTTCTGTTTGCAGTCGCTAACAGTCATTTACCACAATTTGCTTGTTTTCCAATCAGACTCTGGCAGTGTAGGCTAATTTTATGTATGCAGCTACAGAATACAGAGTAATTGCATAAACTAGCATTCAGCCATACCCAAAGCGCCGGTATCATATCACTATGGCATGTAAACGCGTTGTAAATATTGCCGAGTGTTTGTTAATGTGGAAACGCCGTGACAGTGGTTGATGTCATTTGACTGCGACTGTGTATGTACTGGATACCGCATTCCTTAGGTGGCTAAGCCAGTACGCAGCACGAGCTTATGCCACCCCAGACAGTGCAGTATCAAATTTTTGTGAAAACAGTAGGCCTACCAGTGCGCAAACTGAGTGTAGTTTAAATGATAGCGACTACATTCTTACTCATTCACAGCACACTAAGCACAACTACGTCTGCAATGTAGGACAGCATGACTCTCAGTAGGCATATATCTCAGAAAATAGTTCACCAGTTCTTTAGAAAGTCACGTTCAAACCTCATAAATCGTCATAGTAAAAAACCATTATGTGATTTGTAAATAACGTTACAGCCTACTAAAGTTTGCTGAGCTAGGATGACTCGAGATTGAGCATTGTGAGAATTAAAAACACATATTCTATCGAGTAGGCCTAAAACAGAACAATGCAAGCAATAGGCGTACTGTTAGTATACCTCAACGCAGCAGGTGTGGTGGCGAGCACCGTGGTTCGTCACTCAGCCAGCTAGCTGGCTACCCCCTGCAGTCCTTGACACGCGCAATACTCATTAGTCAACACAGAGCAATCAATATATCGAGTTTCAGTGGAACATGGCAACAGTTTCATTTCATTCCATTTCGTATCATTAATACCCTGCTCTATAGCGACGACACGCGTCGAGATACGGAGCCGAGACCTACCTACTGTACTTTCACATGCAGTAGGCCTAAGTTTCACCGTGTATGCCGGTAGCTAAGCTTACAGACGGTGCAACGGAACGCGGCGCAAATGTCAGTTAGCGCCGCCAGCAACGCATGCGCACGCCTTTAGCCGCAACTTCGAACCGGCGGTGAACGCTGCCCAGTGGCTTAGCCAGAAATTTCAATTGGGAGGGGTGTCGTCTCCCTTTCCCTTCCCTTTCCTTCCCAATTTTGCCTCTGCTCTCTCCTTTCCTCTCCTTTTTACCTATCCCTTCTTTCCCCCTTTCCCTCTCTTCCCTTCCCCTCCTTTCGTTAGAAGTAGGACCCCCTAAAATCCAGCTAGGAGGTTTGGGGGAGCGCTGTGAATCAAATTCGGTGCATTATAGCTTTAAAAGGTGAGATCTGGTGGCATCAATTTTAATTATTTTCCCGAGAATAAACTGACCAAATTGGCAAATTTAGTGCCGTCTAAGCGTATGCTTATGTTTTGTCTGAAGAATTGGGGCATAGGCCCTCTGCCCTCCCCCCTGTCTACGCCACTGACTCTGCCACGCACGGGCCCTGCTGCTGCTGCTGCTCCTGGCGCCTCCAGGGATGCTGCGAGCATCCCGCATCCGCAGCGTCGTCTCTGGACGCAAAACGCACCAGCAACGACCACTTTCCCCACCTGCTGTCACTCCTAAGTTATTGGTGTCATGAGTTCATCGTGCGACTTAAGCCTGCAAGTCTTCGTGGTTGATTTACGTACTAGGCAACAGTAAGCGACTTCTATGCATCTTGCTAGGCCGCCCGGAAACCAAACGTAGGCATATCAAAAAGTAAAAAAAATGTTTCATTTATGTTGTCCGTTTCGCTGATTTTTTTGACCAAGGCTAGTGCGTAGCCTAATTGTTTGAGGTTTTGCGTCAGTAGTATTTTATCATGTTGTCCTACAACTAAAAAACAAAAAGTTCAGCTGTCGCTAAGATAGCCGACCGTACTGGTTGTCAGTGACCTTTAAGGTCGTCCAAGGTCAACGATTTATGTCATTTGAAAGCCAGTATGCAATTTCCTATTAGTGATCAATAGCAACCTTGGCCCCATCTTGCACCGTTTAGCCACAATACATCCGTAACGGACGGACGGACGGACGACAGCCATGACAACAGGTCGACCGTTACTTAAGGGTAAGCTTACTTGTCCGTTAATTCACCCGCACCCGAATTAACTGCTAGAGTTGGGCTTAGGGGGTAGGGTTAAAGTTAGGAATAGGGTTAGGGTTGAGGTTAGGGTTAGGGTTAGGGTTAGTGTTGACATTAGCGTTAACAACAACAATTCGGGTGCGGGTGATTTAACGGACAAGTATCTAGGCTACTTAAGTACGGTTGGTTAAATTTGGCCTGTGATATGTTGTGATAAAATTATTATGAAATATCTATTTAGTTTGGAATGGAGACGGTGTGCAGGACAAAAAGTTGCATGTACGTCGCAGTCGCAGTCGGCAGTTCTGAAGCGGTCAAAAACCCGCAAATCGTTGACGGTGGGGGCGGGGCGTGAGTCGTGCATTTTCAGCTGGCCACACACAGCGCAAATTATGCTGCTAAATGCCGACGAGTCAATGACGTCAACAGTCGATGCTGACGTCACTGGTTCTGGTTCACCAAACTCATGCCGCGTGGATGCGATATGTTACATTAGGGCAACAGATTCATTTAACACGCTAACGTTTGCAGCTTTCACACTCTCAATGTTGATCAGTCTTCTCTAAACAGCTGCAGCACGGAAAACAGTTTTGTGGCGTGTGGAGTGAATACTTCGTCTGCTGAAACGTTGAAAGGATCACGATCACGTGCTGTCACCCCTCAAGACTCGTAGTGGCATCGACCCTGTGTCTTGGGCGCTATTGACAACCGTTCCATCTGCAATAATCTGCCGAGCTGTCGATTGAACTCTCTGCCCGTGGAATCCGCGTCGTATTTTTTCCGATCGGTTCTGATTTTGTCGGTGAAATTGTAGCGGCCAATATTATTGAGAGAAATGAACAAGCAGTGTTTATGCCAGCTTTGTACCTGCGGGTGAGCGAGTTGTTGTGCATTCTAATGATTGTCCAGGCGCTGCATGATCATCTGTTTTATAGCGACGAATTCTGACATATTTGCATATTTGCAGCGATGAAATTACACTTGACAGTCACGCGAACCGTCGACTTTTTTGATGCTGCTTGTCCGGTCTGCATCTATAGCTAGCGCATGACTTTATCCATAATAAGCCTCGTTATTTAGCTCGTTCGCAAATCACTTAACTGTTTTCTTTAGCTTTTTGGCATACGGGAAAATGTCCACACCCAGGCTTACAGTTATTCTCGTATACTGTGCATACATGTATGTGTTGCGCAGTCTGATGTTTTTGTACAGGAAGCACAAATGCAAGAGGAAGCACATCCCGACGTCTCCGTGCGACGACTGCCTCAGCGAGTACCGAAACACGTACGTGCGGAAGCCGATAGGACCACCGAAGAGCTGCAAACCCGACCAGACACCGATGATGTCCGACGCACCGGCCGAGGACAAAACCACTACACGGTAACATAACGGGGTGTTTACACGATGAAGCAAACATGAAGCAAAATTAGAGCACACGTCGCGCACGTGTATATTTGTCTTCGCCAATGAAACGAAGTGAATTGAAGACGATTATTAGGTTGACCGTTCTGTCCGTGTGTCTGTCTGTCTGTGTACACGAATTGGAGAAGATACGCACTCCGACGAGCGCCTTCTAGTTAATACATTTGCTCCATGTTTGCTTCATCGTGTAAACACCCTATAATTCTCATCATGCATGTTTTCTGAAAGTGTGACATATTATATCTGTATAATACATTAGATGTGCCTATCTATTTCGTTTTCAATAGACACGGTGTACAAGAAGTTACGTCGATAGCTGGATGCCGAATAGCGTAGAACATTCTTCATCTGTTTTCTGTCCATGATATCTTGAAATAACAGATGGCAGAGTCCGTCTGGCCTCTTCTGCCGTCTGTCGTCGTTAGAGGACCTCGCAATACGTCGACGAAGGTCGATTAAAGCAAGTGCATCATCCGCATAACGTGTGAAAGCTCAAGTCTTCGATATCTGCACTCTGCAGTCTTTTTCGGCGCATTCTAAGTCTGACATGTGTTAATCGCATTCCACATTTCAAGATATAAGGCCTATTTCTGCATACTTTGATGCTGAATCGTCGTAAAACTCTACACCGTGTCTCAAAAACTTCCCTTAATTCACAATAAAATGATTATTAGATATCCCACCAAAACTTAGCTACGTCGCTACACTACCTCGTAAAATATGAATAGGAGAAAACCACGATGTTAGGCAACAAGCGTGTTGATACACGAAATGCTTTTGGTGCAAGATTACAGCGATGGCCTGTCCTATACGTATAGCGCATTACTATAGGTTAACGTTTTGCGCTCTAACAGACGAGTAAAATCTGTTGAAACGATTTCGATCGTCATATTAATTACGTTAAAAATTTGCAATGGACGCGTGTCAGGGTGGACTATGTGCGTCATGCGGTCAAGAAGCCTGAACTTCACAACCCTGATCCGTACGTCAAGCCAGCCGGAGAGATGGACGATCTCACGTGCTATCGCAAAGAATTCAACAGTCAGTCGATCACTCTATACGCATTGCTTGTTCACTTCTTACAGGCATATTTCTGGTTTCATTTTGGCTGAGGAAAATTTCTGCTTTTACCAGTCTACAAAATTTCTATTAGGCGGAATCGTTTATGCAGAGCAAGCGATTCCGCTTATTTCTCCTTATTTCACACATTTCTCCTGTAGCATGGTCAGTCTGTCCGACTCTGACGTCTGTCGTCTGTCTGTCTGTCTGTCAAATTCGTGCCCACTGTTTAAACCGCGTTTGGCAGGTAGCATAAACTATAGTCTACACTTTAAGAGGTCGTTGTTATGTGCAAATAACAAAAAAGTGTACTGTCGTCTGGAAGCTGCACAATGTGCAATGTTATAGGCATTTATTTTTATGCGATAGTCCGAGAATAGGTAGGCCTATAGAAGCATTCACGTATTACACCACTTACACATTTTTGCCACTGACTAAAATGGTATTATTAAAGTATGCAAACATGCAGTGAGTATTCTGCGATATATTTAGCGTCATTTTTGGTAGCCTATTATGTTGTATTGTGTGCAGAGAAGCCACTGAATCCCGCTGTACCGGTGCAGCGACCGTCACGTCGTGTGCCTGGTGCATTCGACGGCACCACCACCTCAAGAGGTACGAGTCTATAGCTCTCCATACTCCATCTAATATTCTAAACCAAAAAAATGTGCGTGCATGAAAATAATTTGGTATTGCATTTTCCAGCTTTGCGATTTGGTCCGTCTTTTTCACAGTCCTGCGTTTTCCAGGTCCTGTGTTTTCAGTCGCCCCTTGTTACACAGCAACACAGGAGCCCAGCATTTGCGGAAACGTTTTAACGTGATTCGTGCGCATCCGCCCTCGCAGCGGCAAAACAGTCATCCATTAATCCAGTTTGCATATAGTGTCTGGGGAGCACTGCAAGTTTCCCCGATGGGATTGGGGGTTAAGCCCCGGCCAGACAGCATTTTAGGCATTTTAAGCAGTTCGAGGCAGGTCAGTAGTGCAACGTCGGCTTGACGCACGCCTGATAGTGTAACTGCGTGTGGTCTAAATATATTCGATTAGATTGAAAATCCCATATATTTGGTAATCACGTTTTTTTATGCTTTCTGGTTCTAGTTAAATCAATCTGACTTTCTTGGCTACGATCTGTAAAAATGCGTACAAAGCGAACGAAATGGATTAAACTGAACTGATATGACATAGGTCTTAAGTTGTTTCGGTTTATTTCGTTCGCTTTGTATTCACTTATCTTTAATAACGTATATACACTGTGTTTCATAAAAAGGCCTCTTATTGTTTTGTTCATAATTCACTCAAATGATGACCAATTTACACAACATTTTCATCAGTTGTGGGTGAAGAAATACTAATTCAAAATATTTTAACAAAATATGGCAGTTGATTAAATATTCTTTGCTAGTCGTGACAACGCTGACGTCACAGTGTGTCTCAACTGGTGCTGTCAGTTGCTACCTTGCTTCGATGCTTCGATGGTGAACTTAATATGGTTCGCTAATGAATAAAATGCTTATCGTGTCAGTACTAAGCAATATGGGGACATGAAATCAGGCGTCTCGCGATCCAAAAACTTAACCTTCTCTCAAGCTTGGTGTGCTAGTGCACTGTTTTGCTCGAACATGTGAAAGTCCAACTATCCCCACAGACATGTAAATGCGATTGCTTTGCACGTTTTTTGTAACTGTAACTGTAACTGTATAACTTCAAAAAATTTATCATGAACGAACCATATTTTTCACCATCGGAGCAGGGTAGCAACTGACAGCACCAGTTGAAACTAGCAAGCTTGTACCCGTGACACATTATGACTTATGCGTTACGTCACAACTAGCAGAGGATATTTAATCGACTGCCATATTTTGTTGAAATATTTTGAATAAGTATTTCTTTAGCTACAACTGGTAAAGATTTCATGTAAATTGATCGTCATTTGAGTGGATTATGAAAGAAAGAAAAGGGGGTCTTTTATGAAACACCGTGTATTATCTTGTCCTAGTGGCGTACCAGCGCTGGAACCTGCCACCCAAGTACCGTCATCAGATGGACGTGTACGAGCCGCCAGCCGACCCGTTCGACGGCATGTCCAGCTACCAGATGTCGTACGTCGGACGCAGGCAGCCCGTACGACCGAGCATGAAGCCGGACGACGCGGCGCACATGTCTGCCGAGCCCCTCGATGACGTCACCACCGTCCGCGCAGCGTACGTCCGCCACCCGCTGCCCGACGTCGAACCAAGGCAGAAGTCGCAATGGCTGCCCAACCCCGCCGGGCTGGACGACCTCACCAACTACCGCAAGGAGTACACCCGCAAAGGACAAGGTTCGTCGCCATCGTCACGATTGTTGTTTTCATTGATGCTGAAGTTCACGCTTCGCCAAATTCGGCAGAACATGGTGAACAAGAAGACAAGTACTGCAGACAGAGACTAATAACATCAAGAAACACGTTGCTAACACTACTAGTATGAATATCATGCACTTTTAGCAATAAGAAATAAATTAAATTTGCAGAATACTGTGTTTCAGAATGAAGAGTCGTATGCAATTTTGGTTCTGCCAACACCTGCCAGTCTGCAACACAATCGCACGCGAGAATTAGTTTAGTCGCACTTATGTGTGTCGTCCGTCTGTCTGTCGCCTGTAACATAATATGTATTATGGCTAAACGGCACGTCGCAGAGTGTCGGCGATGGTACCGTTAAATAGGGAGTTGGTAAATTCCAATAGGCTGCGATGTCGCTCTGCAACGGTTTGGCCGCAATTTGCAGCGCAAGTATTTGGGTATACAGTGCAGGAAGTTTATACGTTATATCGGAAGTTACGTAAATAAGTAAAAAAACAGCGTTCACATCTGCGAGCTTTCTGGCGCATGCATGCAGTACGGTCGACTTCCCCTAGCGACAGCTGGGCTTTTGTGCTAAGTCATGGATGTGGTATGATGGCATATTGCAGCGATGCGAGCGAGCTGTAAGCCCGACACGGGCCCGGCGCAGACGGACGCTCCATTCGTCGGCGACACGACGACTCGTTGCGACTACACTCGCAAGCCGACCGTCCGGCCCCATCTGCATAACCCGGATCCGTACCTGCCTCCGGAGGGCCTCATGTCATCCGACACCACGAACCGCTGCGACTTCGACCGCAAGCCGCTCCACAAGACGCCCGCCTGGCGACCCAAGAACCGCAGACGTCCTGCCGGACAGTTCGAGGTAGGTCGGTGGCCCAACGTCGACGCCCGCGGGCCGCTCGACTGTGTAATAGGGTGTTTACACGATTGAGTAAACATCGAACAAACATCGAGCTGGCTCAAGCAGACCTATTGGAACCCCGCCTCTTGGCTCAAATCTAGGCCTATGCTTAGGCTCTTAGCCCACAGCTGATCACGTGTTATAGGCCTATAGGTCTTCCAATTACAACCCGCCCGCCTTCATAATTACAGTAATTAGCATGCCAATTACCATACAACATCGAGCTAGCTGCTCGATATTTGCTCGATCGTGTAAACACCCTATGACTGAGTTCAGGAGTGAGTGAGTGAGTGAGTGGAGTTTAACGTCCCACCCGACACAGAATAGGTCATTTCGGGGACGGCATTTCCAGGCAAACTTGCACATACACGTAATAGTGAAACACAAAGATTAACCTTTACAGTCAAACACTAAACACAAAAACGACCTAAACCTAAAATTGTAAGAACTCTCCATTTAAATGTGAAAGCAATGGCAGAGTTCTAATAATCTTCCCTCTTATCATCCAGACAGTCATTAAAAAAAATGTCATAATGCTGTCTAATGGAGGAGAGGGGTGAGGTCCAAACAGTTTGCTGTGTGCATGCAAAGAAATATCATATGTAGCCTAGGTTTGAGTCATTTTAAAAACATGATTTTGTTCAGTTTATAAGTTTTGGTTTTAAGTTTGATTTGCATTTAGCATCTGTATTCGTCGCTAGTCGCCAACTGTTGAGTTGAGTTGCGTCGTCGGCAGTTTGAGTTCGGGGCGCTGGAAATGCAGGACCGGGAAATGCAAGACTGGAAAGTGGCGGACGAAAGTGCAGGGCTGGAAAATGCAGGACTGGAAAATGACGGACTTGAAGATGGCTTAGTACTGTTTTGATGACATAAGTTTAATGCTTCGCCGCTTACACTTTGGAGAGCACAATTTGACTCTTATCTATATTTTGCCATAATGCTTGTGATATTGTGGTTGAGCTACGACACTGTTTGTATTCTAATTTTGTGCTAGACTGTGTATGCTATTGTATTAAACGTATGTATATTAACATTTTTAACTGCGGTATGTAATTTTAATACAATGTTTGTTACTGTGCATAATCTATGACATTGTTCTTTATTTCAAGTGTGCTAGACCGTGTAGGCCCTATGCTCATGTTATAAACACGTGTGAATTTTGAAAATAAATACTAACATATATTTTGCCATAATGCTTGTGATACTGTGCATGAGCTAAGACACTGTTTGTATGTTAACTTTGTGCTAGACTGTTAAGCCATCGTATTAAACGTATGCACGTTTTAACTTGATGTTTTTTACAGCTACCCCCAGCTAGGCCTACCTGTGTCTTTCTAACTCTAACACGCATTGCCAGTCCGTCAAATTCCAGCCCGCACTTTCGCCCGATATATTTCCAGTCTTGCATTTTCCACCCCCGTGATTTCTTCTGTCCGTCATTTTCCAATCCTGCATTTTCAGGCGACCCGTTTGAGTTTACACCTACGACGCTTACGAGACTGAACTCGACCGTCGACAGTTGACATGAGTTGAGTTGAGTCTCGTCGGCGTCGTGGTGTGAACTGGCCATTAGCTATAGCGCAGCCGTGGACGTGAAATAAGGAGAACCAAAGTTACCACTAAACCGATGGCGTTTGAAACGCGCTGCGTGCAGAACGTGACGTCACACCGGGCGGACTTCCAGCGCTGGACCGTGGAGCCGGTACGACCTACGATGAAGGACAAGTACGAGCCAATCGCTGAACCGTTCGATGGCCTGGCGACCTACACGACGTCGTACGTGCGTCACAACCAGCCGGTCAGACCCAGCATGAAGCCGGACGAATCCGCGGCCATGTCCGACGCACCGCTACAGGTCAGTTCTCACAGTGACAGTTTTAGTCGAATTTTCACGAATTTCGTCGAATAGTGATTTCCGGTTGACCGTCAGTATTGCACTGTTCTGCGGACACTTCCGTAGAGTTTGTTGGGATCGAAAATTTTCGTTTTTTGCAGCTAAATCAAAGTAAGCCCTAATATACTTACTTTGAAGCCATGAGTCAACATGCCCTTACTATTTTACGTTTTCGCATGATTTGCCCGTGCTTGGCGTAAAAACGACAATCGGCTTCCGATGTACTTATCGATGATTTGACCAGTACGTCATGTGCTTTATTTACAATATTTTTATAGCCCTAAATTCGGCCTACACAACAGTTCCGCCTGAGGGGTGCAGCCCAATTTTTTTTATCTGCAACACCAGCGTAAGCATCCATTCACGGATGATAAAAGTCAAAGATTGGGTGTAGGCATAATTATATCTAGGTTCTCATGCACTGGATGTGGACTTGAGTCCTTATGTGTATAGGCCTACTGACCGCTTACATATCCGGTCAGTGGCAGTCACCCACCATGTGCGGGTGCCCAGTGCTATTATTATAGGATTAGGCCTAGGCCTATATTGTGGACGGTGGTTTTCGCGATAAACCAACGTAACCTACGACTATCAACTATCGGAATCGATCTTGAATCTCATCTACAGCGAAACCGGAGTTTACTTCGCGCAGCGTAAAGGAGCGTACAGAACGACGTAACTGAACTGACGAATGGCTGCAGGACATGAGCAGTATATTCAGTTCAGTTAACATATATCGCTCTGTACGCGTATTAAGGCTGAAAATTTTCAACCGACTGGCAGGTGGTACGTCATGGCAAAGTGGGGCATCGTTCTGTATCTCTTGATGAATGTTTTTTTTGCGTCTGGCGCTGCAGGAAAACACGGAGTACAGATACGAGTACCAGCGGAAGAACATCCCGCCGTGCATCGCCGGCATTCTGCAGGGTGGCTCTCGCTGCGGCGGACAGCCGGTCCAGTGTTTCGACTACCTGGAGACGGATCCGTCTGGACACGACTGGTACAGGGAGGCCCCGTCTGGGCACATTCCTGCCGTCTCATAACTCGATTTAGCACACACACGGTCCGCGCTGGGGACGCGCCACAGCTCTCACGTGCTGACGAACTCTTGAAAGCAGTGACCCCGCCCGCTGATGTCGATGGATTGCACTGATCGTTTGCTGAATTGCGCATACTATATAAATTGTTTGCCTGTTAATTGTTCGTTTGTTTATTTTGTTTGGTGTCTGCTATACTGATTAAAATTCATATCACATTTGAACACGAAGTGCACAGTGTTGTTGTAGACTACTGTATCACACGTTGGACAATACGTTGATATCCGTTTATTTTATTATTAGCCTACTGTTTCGTATTTGTAAAATATCACACGGAAAATTTGATTGATTGTTTATTTTAATTAAATCAATATTTTTTATTGCAAAGTCTTGTAGCGAGTAGCGATCGACGCGCTGCAGTTTGCAGATGCTTTAGCTATGATGTTTAATCTTCACTTTTTAAAATTTGCAGTTAAGTTCCAGTGAAACAGCGTTAAAATTTCATTTTAAAATTTTTGGTCAAGTGTACACGATGAAATAAATGTTTCCTTTTTGATGCGTTACAGCTATGCTGTACGTCGTCTTTGGCACGATATGTCGTCCGCGGTCTGTCTGTCCGTCCGTTCGTAACGGATGTATTGTGGCTAAACGATGCGAGATAGGGCCTATAGGTTGAGCTATTGATCACTAATAAGAAGTCGCATATTGGCTTTCAAATGACATGTAAATCAACGACCTTGGATGACCTTGAAGGGTCATGCACTATGGTATGCCATTCGTGCGGTATTTTGGCTAAACAATAAGTCGTAGAACATAGAAATTCTGGCTTGAAAACCAGCGGGGCGCTAGTCCTTCACCAGTCCTCACCCAGGCATAAAGGTAGCGGTCAACGGCTTCTTCTTCGAAGAAGGCGGATGAACTGCGCCTCGTTGGTG
>Ga0209367_1000808_pt1 | contig 35007 bp, 27 predicted proteins | sample WorMetLIZISLAND2_FD_187412 | JGI IMG/M metagenome (GOLD analysis project Ga0209367, IMG submission 187412) | Marine gutless worms symbiont microbial communities from Max Planck institute for Marine Microbiology, Germany - Olavius geniculatus... ... | reverse complement strand
CACACGCTTTGTCCCCATCCCCATCCCCATCGTTATGTTCAAGAAAATAATTGCCGCCAATAGTCTGCATATTTTTCTACTCTTGGTTAATAATGTACTGCAAATTAATAACATTTTACAACACCCCACACTATCAGTGTATGTAAATACAAATTATCCATATTTCGAAACATGACATGTGATGTACCAGTACTATTTATTGAAATGTATCATTTTCATATGTATTTTTCACAGCAGTTACTACAGACAACACTGTTGTAGTTGTCCCCACTACTGCAGGTATACTGCAAATTCTATCCCTGTGGCTTTTATCCCCATTCCCGTGGGAACCACGGTAATTACCGCGGTTACCGCAGTATTACCGCTGTCCCATCCCCATGTCATTTTTAACTCTGGAAGCTACGACATTATGGCACTTTGCTTGTATGAATTTTGTTGATGAATCTTGTTTATCTGTTTATTTATGTGTGTATTTGTTTGTTATTTGCCTGCTTTGTTTGTTAGTTTGTTTCTTTGTTTCTTTCATTATTCAGTCATGTGTTGTTTTTTCGTTTATGCATTTATTTTTTGTTATCAACCATTATTTAATTGCTGCGAATTAACATTTATGGTGATGCTAAGTTTGTAGATTTACGGAGACCACATGCTAATCGAATTTTGTACGACTTGTTTTTAAATATTGTAGACCATCCATGAGGCAGGGAGACGACTGTTTTATGCTTGCATATTCACAAAACCAGAGTTGGCTGCCACATACCATTGCATCAAGCAAAGTTTAGACTGCGGTCGAACGAATAGCTCATCAACTCTCGGTGCATTCCGAACAACAGTGTACGCTTTGTAAGATATCTCGGCTGTATTGTTATTGTAGCAAGGTTCGTTCATCATCGCTTTATTGTGTTCCATGAGTTTGAACGTTCATATTCCCATTGCGGTGTTGCTACTTCTTTTACCCGTAGTCAGTCAGCTATTAGTTGGTTGTTGTTAAAGTGTTTGCTAGTTAAATTGTTTATCATTGAGTTAAGTCGTTGCTACACTGTGAGTCAGAAAAACAATAGTCAAACTTTTTTCACATCTTTACCAGTTGTCGACCAATTTTCAAAATTTTATCACTGGTAGACTTAGTAGGAAAAATTGTTCATTTTCAGGGTGTTGCTGCAGTACGCCAGAGTGACATTTGTCGATCCTGGAGCCAAAATAAATTAATCTAATTTGCTTCTCTCGCCACAGTTGCTGCTTGTCATATGCAAAGTCTTTCGTATTTTGTACTGGTTGAGGTAGTTTTTAAGACATAATATTTTACATGGTAGTGTAGTGACACATTGAAGGCAAAATTAGTTTTTTAATAGCAGTTCTGTCGCAAATTTTGTGCTTAGAATAACGGTGAAAAAATGTCTGCAAGTATTTGCAAAGATGTGGACAAGAGTTTGGTGTCTTGTTTTTATGTCTTCCAGTGTTCTTCATGTTTGCATGAAGGTTTTACTATGTACATATGTTAGTTAAACATGTTTGCACGAGACCGGTGCGCAGTGAAGAGACAAAACCGCATTGTAAGCACCGCATTATCTGTTTTCCTGACAGTGGCGCAAGGTATTATGGGATGTTTATCACTTTGGTGTCAGTCATTTTTGTTGCAGTTTCACGACAGATGTGAGTTATTTGAATGCAGCACTTTTGCTGTGCACTGATCCGCTGTTAATGCTGCATTTGCAGCATGTGTGTGAGTGGCGTCCTTAGGGGGCTGCCAGATCCTTATCCATATTCCTTATTCTAGGTGACGGGCCAAGGGATTTTTTATAAGATATCTATAAGATATAGATGCCTAAAGAAACTCGACACCAACTGCTCCCTTCTACGTGCCTTTCTTGACGTCTGAATCGTTAGCACGCGTAGCAGCAGGTGATCTAGTATACTGAGCTGCAGTCTCGTCAGTGAGTCGCTGCCTGCTAACAGTCGCGTAGTCAATTAAACCCTTACACATCGCTTAACTCTATACCTACATGTGTATGCAATATCAAATTACAAAAAAAATCTTAGGCTCCTATCCAGAGAATTTTACAAAGGGGGTTGTAAGTCTATAAAGCAACTGTCTGTTAATGCAGCGAGAGGGTAATGAGGAGCGATGTGTGCCTCTCGGTGGGGTTTGGGGCGAAGACCCTGCCGCAAACGCATATTTATGCATTTAAAGCTTGAAAACACATCTGCTGATGATGATTTTGGTTTTTCATCCGACTTTTCCTGGTTTCGACTGATGGGGGCAGGTTTAGTTACAAAGTACATAGAACGTGTAGAAAGGACTGCCACAACAATAATCAAAAGTTTGCTAGGAGACCGGCTAGCGTGGCAGTATTTCTTGCAAAACTGGTCAGTTAAACATAAACCAGGTGCTCTGGGTCTGAATCAGTTTTAATCCTTGCACGCTGCGTTCCTAATGTAGCGAAGAGGAGTATATGAGATTAGTGTAATATTGAGGACCGACGACCGATCGACCGACCAACGACCGACCTCTGTTCCTGGAAGAGCCTTCCTGGAAGAACTTCAAACGGCCATATCTCCATAAGGGTGCTAGATAGCCGCCTGGTCACTATGGACCACCCGTAGGAAGTCGACCCCCGTTAGTCGAATGGTCACGTGACCGATGACGTCACGTGACCCCAAAAAGGTCAGGGTCGTGACCCCATTATTTTTGAGGCGCCATATTCAACGGTGCCAGATAGACGCATGCATTGAGGTATAGCAAGACAAATGGCAACTAGTGTCATCGACCAATATTGGAAATTTTTTACTCTCATTTCCTAAAATCAGGCAATATTTTATGAACTTGGTGAGACAATTTCCAGTCACTATTAGTATAATATTAAACGGGTCTCAATTAGATGCCGGGGCTCTAATACAAGCTGAAAGGAACGAAAAAGCTCTTAAAAGCATACAAAAGAAAATGATGTGCGCAAGGGGTACATTAGATTGCTCACAATTCAATAATATTTTTTGTTTAATTATAGCCATATAACACAGGTGTGTTTGTCTGTATAACCATAATGCCTTATGGCCTAAGTGAGCCATTTGTGTTTCTATCTGTATGCTAAGCTGTGTGTGCTTTTCAACCACTAGTAATTGCAATCCCAGCTCAATCTCGGATCCTCGGATCCCGTTTTCAGGATTAGGCTTATATATTGATTGCTATTTTGGTATTCCCAATAGGTGTATTTCATGTGTAGGATGTAGGTCCCAACGGTTGTATATCCAAACTGTAGGGAGTGACTTGATTGTGAAAATACAGATTACAGAGCACAACAAAGAGTATGACATCAGTGCACGTGAAATATTTTATTTATTAGACGTCTACACCGTGTCCCAAAATTAGCGGCACATGTTTCAAATACGCCAAATTCAGTTTGTAGCTTATGGATTTCAACAAAATATCGTACACTGCACTACCTTAACATTATTTTCTGTCTCACCCATTATGACATATGCACTTTACCGTGTGTGCTTAATGTAACGTCATTATGAGATCAGAATTTGTTTACATTACGGTTACGTTCAGTGCATTGTTATTGACAGAGAGATCAAGCAGCAGCGTACCCGCCTTAGACTAAGAGCTTGCGTCAAGGCCAAAAGTGGCCACTTTAAGCACAAACTGTAAAGACACGTTCAGAATGATTGTCTGAATGACTGTTTGAAATTTTGTAAGAAAAATCTGTCTGGTATTAATGATTTTGCACTAACTTGTGTGTAGGGGTGCCGCTAGTTTTGGGACATGGTGTAGATATGTTGTGTGTATTATTTGACAATGCAAAAAGGTACCATTTTGACAAATTTGTGTAATTCTGAAATACTGGGATTGGGATGCTGACAGTCCCGAGATTCGAGACTGGCAAAACCGGCCGGAATCCCGGGATTTGTGATATCGGGATTGCAATCCCCATTAACCACAATTAGACTGTTTGCTTTTATTGATTGTAGGAAATTAAGTGGAGTGACATAGCACATTTTAGACATGAATATTCATTACATTCATTTATTATATACAGTGATATATGCTGCTGCTGATGCTTTTTTTAATTTAGGATTTTTGCTGATGCTTTGCAGAATACTAGCTAGTGTGCATTTGATGGGTCTAATAGACGTGTTTGGTTTTATTGCTTGATTTCAGGCATTTGGCAATAATGCTTATGGTGATTTGAAGAGTAATATAGTTGGTATGCATTAGGCCTACCTGACTTATTTGGTTTCATTGCTTCTTTTGTACTCCATTTATCTGCATCTGTGTATTCATATTATATCCACCTGTTGTTAAATAATTCACAATCAGTGTCCGGTGCGTTTTCGTCATTTGCTAGGTAGACAGTGGTTTATTGTGATGCATATTTTGCTTTAAAAAGTTTGATTTTCATGCTGCTTTGTGTGGTGTGCTACAGTGCTCTGTGCATGACAGTTAATTTCAGCCATGTTCAGATTATACTGCTTTGCTGTTATAACTGGAAACATGTCAGCTCACTTCCGATATAATGTGCATCAAAAGTTGCTAGAAGTTTTGCGTGTGTTTATACTATCAAAACATGTATTTTTATCCCAAGGGACAATAGGGGAGACAAGGATACAGGAAAGGATGGAGTGGAAGGGGAAGGAAGAAGATGAAAGAACGAATTCCCCTTGCAGTTGCTACTGTCTGGCCTCAGCGTTTGTTTCAACGTATTGAGTGATGTGATGACTGTATGATAGTTTTTGTTTAAAAGCCGTGACAGTGATGATAGACATATGAACAATTTTCGCATTGCTTTACTGATTGATTGCACTTCACGGGCAGGCATTTGTGTTTCGATTGTAATGATCACAAACTCGAATGAATAGCCACAATTTTTCCAGACATTTGCAGATATACGTGACGATTGCATGTTTAGCCACGAGTGACAACAGTTGTATTCTGCTCTGGTGTGGAAATAGTTTAGTTTATATCCTGCTGCTACCTAATATGAAATATCTACTGCTGTTGAATTAGCATGAAATGCCATTGCTCAATAATCGCTGTGTAACATGCTGCTGATTTTATAACTTTTACTGATTTAGTGTGCTTGTATTATGCTGGTGTATTTTGTCATTATGTTTGCAGATTGCAAATCCTTTTCATTATAGGCTAGACCTATTTGTACTCCGGTGCACTTTCTTCACAGTTACTTACCTTACTCTATTGGTTTCTTTGAGTTAAATTTTTCATTAAATTTTTATCTTATGACCATATTTTGTATGTAGCTTATGCACGTTGCCCTTTTGCTGGCTACCGTCAGTTTTTAAGATGCATATGGTGCATCATAGGCCTAGCTTTGTGGCTGGTTGTTTGCTGCCCAATCCTTATGTCATGCTTTTCTGCTCATTGCACAGTGCACACTCCCTCCATTCCTCTGTGTGCGTTCATGTGTGTAGGCCTATTGACATTATGACGGCTGCATTATATTGGCACAGTGTATGATTAATTACAGTGACATTTAGATTACTGTCAAGGACTGTTAACCATTTTGATCAGTGTTTACTGTATACTCTATACTTGCCTTGCACGTGTTAATAGCACAACAGTGTTTATGTGTCGTAATGTGGTTGATATACTGTCAGGAGATGTCTATGGGGGAGGCTATAATTTTGGCATTAATAGTTTATACAGTGATTGTGCTTGGACTTGCTAGTATTTTAAGTGGCTCTTTTTAAACTTTAGATTTCTGATACTGCATATCCTCACCATTGTTTTTGCAGTGCAGCTTAGACCAGTTCTCAAATGAGAGTTCAGTTGGTGCGGTTTCTGTGTTGTGTTTTTGCATCTTTGTTGCTGGACTATTTGCTGTCATCAGTGTATTGGTTAATTAAGTCGAATGCCTTCTAAGAATTAATTCATAATCTGCAGGATGCAGACAGAATATTAATTGTATTTTGTTTCAAGCTGTCAGTACTGACCGGGATTTTAACCACGAAAATGCTGATTCGAACATGAAACTCGGGGCTAGCTGGCTTTAGGGATCTATTGCTCCCGTGGTGGCTTTGGAGGGTCGAAGCCCCCTAGAGGCTGAAAAGCTTTCAAAATTCACTTAGCTGAAATTCTTGTTTTGTGATACAATTATTTATGCAAGCGGCTGAAGACGAGGAGGCAATGTAGCTACGGCCTTGAAAAGTCTCACTCTTTATCATATACATTATACACGGTGTTTCATAAAAAGGGGCCCCTTTTTGTTTTTCTTATAATTTACTCAAATGATGACCAATTTACACAAAATTTTTACCACTTGTAGCTGAGGAAATACTAATTCAAAATATTGCAACAAAATATGGCGGTTAATTAAATATTCTTTGTTAGTCGTGACGTAATGCTGACGTCATAATGTGTCACGGGCACAAGCTTGATAGTCTCAACTGGTGCTGTCAGTTGCTACCCAGCTTCGACGGTGAAACTTAATCTGGTTCGCTAATGAAAATTGTTTATCATGTCAGCACTAAGCAACATGGGGACATGAAATCAAGCGTCTTGCGATCCAAAAACGCAACCATTTTGCAAACTCAGTGTGCTAGTGCACTGTCTTGCTGAAAATTTCATATACAGCTTGTCCATGTCTATCTCAATTGGTTTCGGAGCAATTCGCTCTTGAAATGTGTCTCTCAGCCCGAAATCGCCAAAAAAATCCATAAAACCCCTATTTTAGCGTTCAAGGTCATCCAAAATCATTAAATTCAGTGGCAATCGAGAGCCAGTGTACTACCTCGCCCCGTTATTGACTTATTGGCTAAAAATAGCAAATTTTTCCCACCCCGCTCTCATTTAGCGCCCTCGTTCAGGGTGACTCCCTTCAAATTTACGGAAAAGCTTTACGGTTCCTATAACTAGAGTCTTTCAGGCAGACGATGATGAAAATTTGGTGATCCTTGCTTGCACCGTTTTTGACTGATCCACCCGTGTGACGAACGGACAGATGTACAGACAGAATTGCGATGGCTAAGACGCGCTGAAAGCAGTAGCTGCTTTCGCGTGTAAAAATTACATGCAAAAATTCAGCACCATATCATCACTTAATGTGCTATCATTCAGTTACCACAACCCAAGCTATCACTTTTGCAGTAATGTGAAAAATTAATCCGATTTAAAAAACAAACTTTTGCATTTTTAACAAGAAAGTTCACCAGTCGCTAGAAAAACGCATTACAGCCTATACAGTTGTAATTCACGTCTCGTCTGAAAGGGCGTAGATGCGATTTTCTATTAGTGATCAATAGCAACCTTGGCTCTGTCTCACACCGTTTAACCACAGTAGCAGGTACTGACCTTCAAAGTCATTCAAGGTCATTGATTTTCATGTCATTTGGAAGTAAATATGAGATTTCCTATTAGTGAATTATAGCAACCTAGGCCCTGTCTCGTACCGTTTAGCCACAATAATTCGTTACATATGGACACACACTTCCATTGTAGCGCGTCAAAAATTTGGCAATAAGCTGATTGTTACATTGCAGTAGCCTACCGGGTATACGTCAAATATTATGCTACACTGAAGTTGTAAAACACTAATGGCAGTAAACGAGTTAACTAACGTTTCCTGTAGCATTGGAAAGTCTTGCTAGGGATGAAATTTCCAAGTTTTGATTATTAGGCCTAGCAATCTGTCACGTGCTTTAGAAGACAACAACTGTCTCTATCGATGACTTCCATACGGGCGGCTCATAACTTATAGTAAACTGTCTTATGCCCCCTTTTGTCCACGCTGCTAATACAATGTTTGACGGAAATAATGTTTTACTGTTAATGTGTCGCTGACAGATGTACTGGACAAAGACAAAGATACAGTCGTATGTCGAAGGATTAATTACGAACATTTCGTTTCTAAGCCATGTAGCTCAGTAGGGCGTTAACAGCAGATCAAGCAGGGAGTGTCTTCCAGATCAGCGAGCTATAGACCCTCTGATTTGACAAAAAACACCCTCAATACACAGAGGCTGTTTTTCTCTTTGTCGACAAACGAGTTCACGTAATATAAGAATAAGTTAACAATGCAAACAACAAACAAAAACAACAAATATTTACAATTAACAACACAGCAACACAATTAACAACACGGAAAGAAAGAACGCAGCAAACTCTGATCGCCTAGTAGACTGTCACATTCACATATCCCCCGCCTAATAGCGTAGACAGAAAGTTGTTTTGGGGGTGCATCTCTGAGGCCAGAAGGGCCAAAATTCGAGGCCTGAGGCCGACGTCAGGCGCGGGATTCTTGGGAAAGGGACAGCGAGCCCTCTCCCCACCCATCAGCTAGTGCGCGAGCCTGAGACATTTTCCGACTAAAGCTCCAACAGCAAATTTATTTTGGACACATTAAGTCAAAAAAGTGCGTCTAGTGGCTGCAAATGCTGAACAACGTGTACAATTTTCAAGATGATGAAAAAAACACTGCTATTCGTCTTGGTGCGCCCCCTGCCTATGCACTGCATAGCATACACCAGGTAGCACGCCAGTATACTGAGGGGGTTACAATATAGACCTAATTAATGTTTCACAGAAGTACATATGAAGTGTTCTAAGCGATTTGGTTGTAAGCGTCGAGACTGTCTCCGCTCTGGTGCAGATTTTGTTTCTCAGTCAACATTTGGATGCAGCACTTGATGGCCCACATTGTCACAGAGCCCATACCGAGCATCCCACCCTGAGTATTTGACAGAATTAATTAATAAACTATCTAATTGATTAGATAATTGTCGAAGCGATGCAGTCGTAGGTTCGGGGCTGTCCTCGCCCCTGTTTAAATATTGTTTGTTGATCAGCATATTGATACGTCCTTTCATGGCCTAGTACGCTGTCACATAGTCTATACCAGGCGGCACGCCAGTATGTTCATGGGATTAATTAATTAAGTAATAAAATGTCTAAGCGATGTAGTTGTAAGTATCTCGGCTATCTTCACTTCGTTGTAGATATTGCTTCTCAATCAGCATCTCAATACAGCGTTTGATCGCAGCGATGTGCGGGGTGAATCGACCACGAGCCTGGCTGATTACCTGTCAGTTATAAACAACATACGGACCATACATTAACAGCCTTGTACACTTTCGCATACACCAGCACTATCGAAGTGCAAAAGTGGAGAAATAGAAATGCAAGGGAAAGAGAAAAAAATGGGAAGAGCCAAATATTCCAATCCCCCACTGTGAAATCTTGTATAAACAAATGGGACAGTGAGAAAAAACAGTTACTTATTAGTATGCCAGTGATCATAATATTATTAAAAGCAGGGGAAAATGTAACAACAGTATCTATGATATGATATGACACGATACAATACAAGAATTGCACAGAAAAACTAACTGGCAATATGCCAGTATAATCTAGCACTTGAACCAAAATGAACTGAAATGTTATGTAAAACATAAACAAAATCCAGACACACAAATGTTTTTTGGAGAGCTAAAATAAAAAGCAAAACAAAAGAATAACGATAACCAAACTACAAAAAATAAAACGAAAACAACTATAAGCAAGTCCAGAAATCCCTGAAATCAGTCCAACAGTACTCTCGTAATGACACTAGCACTACACGTAACTGGTTTTTTAATGCTTATAGCTATTTGAGGTTAAGCTATATTCTAGGAAAAACATCTGATGATTGCAGCAAAAAAACTCCAACAAAAAGTTCACTTCATGAAAGACAACACTGTTTGTTATGTTATGTTCAGTAATTGGCTAGTTAAGCAAAATTCTGAATTATTATTTGTTTGGTCAAACGGACAAAATATGATACTGCTGGAACAGACAATACGTAAAAGCCAAGATTAATTGCTTGAAAAGTCACCTCTTGTACAAGAACGTTGTGTTTGAGCTGTTTGCGAGCTTTCATGATGCGTACAATTGCTGCTTCCATGAATATACGACGATCTTCTTCAACAGACATGTGAGTATGTACTGATTCCTGGCGTTACAACAACAACTTCACTACAAAAATTACTACTACAACAACAACTACTACTACTAGGCTTCATAATGTGCACAATGGCCGCATCCGTAAATATTTGTTACATCTGTATATTCATTGGCCTTTTAATACTGACATGTGGGCATGTACAACTACTGGCATTAAAACAACAACTACAATATACAACAGCAGCAACAGCAACAACAACAACAATTTGCTGCAGCTACTACTATTATTACTACTAGTACAAAATACTGTCAACACAATGTACTGAGTGCACTATAGACTTTTTGAGTAGGCACTACAAAAATTCACGCTTTCTTACTTACTTACTTATTACAACAACTACTACAAATGTCGCACCTGGACGAGTTCGGCCCTGGTGACGGGAAGAATCTTCAGTTTGGTTCGTTTGTTGTTGTAGCGTAAGTTCAAATGAAACTCGCTCAATTCCCGCAATGGACCCTGCAATGCAGTCAAAATTATGTACAGTAATAACAAGAGTCAAACACTTCAGGCACGTAACAAGTACAGCTGACAAGTTTGTGTACAAAAATATACATTAACTTGCATCAAAATTTAATTTTAAAAACGTTTGGAATTTCCTTATACAAGTTTCATGCAAAAATACAACTTACAAAAGATGCAGCTTACAAATATCACTGTTAGCTCTGCTTGAGTTAAAAGTGCTGGCTGTTAATAAGTCTGCCAGCCATCTGGCAGACTTGGGCTGTATGCTAGCTTAACTTTAACCCTCGCTGGCTCAAAATGCTGAAAAAAGATGAGCTCCCATGCATTAGAAGCTGTCTATGCGAAATCTTCTTCCTCTTTCGAAACTGTGTCTCAGAGATATAACTGTTGTAAACGAGGACCTGGGTCAGAAGAATCCTGCTGTCGACGAGCATCTGCAGTTGTTTGCGAAGGTCTTTGTCAGCCAGCTGAGTGAAGTCACGAAGGTCGTTCAAGGTCATTGAGTCAGCGTAGTTGAACGGCATCAGGACAGCCATCATATGCATCTCCATTGTCACGATGTACGGACGCTTGCAGTACCTCAACCGCAGCTCCACTAAACAGCACAAATATTCACACAGGGGTCGTGCACAAATTATACAATGCTAAAAAAGCCGTTTTATGATCACCCCCGCCATATATAATGTCACATAACTTGTAATATAACACAATTACCTACCCAACTCCTAAATTATGTAACGCCAACTCTGACACCCCATCCCCTCATCCGCAGTCTAATCTAAACAACTTTGCAACAAAACATGATGGATCATGAATCGTACGCAGGTTAATATTAGGCCCACGTCCAAAACCCCAAACAACAGATGACTGAGCAGCGAAATCCGATCACGGCGCGAACTCATGCTGATATACTAACGGCATCTGGTAACTAAGATTTAGTAAAAATGTTGTAGAGCCCATATAAAACGAATGAAGCGAGCATGAATCATTGTAATTATATTGCTTAACATAACGATCCAACCCTCATCCCCTAATATAATAAAATATAACCAGGGGCGTACCCTATTCAGGATTTCAAGTTAGGGGGCGTGAAGTAGGGGTTCTGGGGACGGAAGTCCCCCAGTTGGGTTCAGGGGCAAAGCCACAGTAGGGATCTGGGGGACAGAAGCTGAAACTTTTTTGCATATAAGAGCATAAATGTTTTGGCTGCGGCGTAGCTAGGAAATTGTTCCTCAGGAAGCAAATCCCTTTCCCTTCCCTTCCTTCCATCTTTCTCCTCCTCCCTTTTCTTCCCCCCCTTTCGTATTTCCTTTCCCTTCAAACCCCTCCTTTCCCTTTTCTTCAACCTTCCCAAGCTTCCCCCTGTATTTCCCATCCTTCCTCTTAAAAATAGGACCCCTAAATTTCAGCTTAAGGATCTGTGGGAGCGCTATGAACTCCCCTGCGGGGCCTTGGGCAGCGTTTCAGCCAAAATCGAATTAGGTGCATTAGAGCCCTGAAATATGAAATCTGGTGGCAACAATTTTAGTTATTTTCCAAAGAATAAACTAACCAAATTTAGTGCAGTTTAAACGAAGAAGGCAAAAAAGGGCGGTTCAGCGCCACAAATTTAAAAATGAAAGTTACAATTTATCTCTGAGCGAAGTGAGTAGAAAATAATAGAGCTGTTGTACGCAGAATTGTCGCATTAATTGCGCCGGCGTATTCCAGGCAACTTGCATTAGGCCTGCTTGCCGAGTTTAAGGGGGGAGACGCCGCCCCCTCTAAATACGCCCCTGATAATGGAACCTCCACCCCACCCCTTGAACGTTATTTTTATAATTTGTGCACAGCCCCATACTAAATAATAACTAAAACTTACGTTTTCATTTAGCTAATTTGTAACAATAAAACAATATGACGCAATTTGGCGCCTCTCTCAAAACGCATCTCGTGGCAACATTTTCAGTCGCCTATGCGGAACTAAAATGACTGTGTTTTGTTGATTTGTCAAGCGAAACCGCCATCCTGAAATAAAGCTCTGCTGATTGGAAACAGCATGCTGCTGCCACAGTGTCAAAAAAGACAGACTAAAAACAGATGGAAACAAAAAAACCAAAAAAAATCCTCAAATAATATTTGCCGAATTCTTAGCAAGAAAAAACAGCCTCCGACGCCATGCACTGACACTAACGTTCTACGTTTTGATTTCTAGTAAGTAATTGTCATTTTTATCAGTATTTTGACATAAAAACCACTTTTGATTTTTTAACCTGGCAATTTTCCCTTTCTCCTGCTTTATGTGCCAAGTAGCATAGGTAAGCTTCAGGAATTCTTTGGCCACCCAGCGTTCCTATCACATGAATACCAAAACTACAGAACTGAGGGGATGCAGCTGTGATAACTAACCATAGCTGAGGTTATGCATCCACATGAGCTTGCGTCCACAGTAATTCTCGAAGTAGTACATTTCAAACTACACAAAACAAACCACCAGCGAACTATTATTACGCCAACTGCAAACTACAGTACAGGAGCACATCCACAGAGAAAAAGTTCTGCACGGGTAAAAAATAGTAACGATAATAGCAATATTAATAGTGAACAACAATGTCTGTGGTGGTGCTGTCATCACGGCACTGACACTGTTGGTTTACCTGGTTTTTCTGACGAATGTAGCACGAGCTCTGGGCGACTGCCGACCTTTGGAGCAAGCCGATCAGCTTGAGCGAAAGATCCATTTAAACTTGCAACTACAGTAGTATATTCGGCATCGCATTTAAGACTGGGTACCATCTGCTGGTACTCATTTTACCATTCCACTGCGTGCAGAAGACTGAGTGGGTGGCCAGATACATACGAAAATAATTCACTTGTCCACATACAGTTAGCACACCAAGTACTAAACAGGCCTGGCGCTGATCTGACATAGTCTACGCCACTTATCTGACTATCAACTCAAGTCAAGTCGACAAAAAAATAACTATTAATCAACGTTTATTTTGATCATCAGACGTATTCATCATTACCAAATCATCCAGCCGTGGTTATTTACGCATAACAGACACTTGTCGAATAAGGTCATCGCTTCTAAAACAAAAAAAAATAATATACTCAGTAAAATGAAGCTTACCGCTCGGACAGCTTTCTCCAGTTCATGTGGCAGAAAAAACGTTGGCAAGTTTTTTTGTACGAGCGGCCAAGCACCAGCCTACAATAAGGGTCAATAGCGCTGCATGAAATAAAAATTAATAGTTACTACTAATGATGTGCTTATTGCAATTAGAACACGTTCAAGTCATTTGTGTAAAAAAACAGCTATGCACCAGTCTACACTAAGCAGCAACGATACGACAACAGCATTACAGCTATCAGAATTATGACAATGCTAAACAATTAGAGCAAAATAGAGAACACTGGACTTTGACCCCATACAAACTCGATCTTACTTTTTAGGCCCTCAACCACTGCACAAAATTTTATCAAAAACGAATAAGGGTAGTCACACAACTAGCACAGCTGTACATGACTATTATTATAGAGAAAATAAAATTAAAGCATCTGGGTGAAATAAAAACACTATTCTTACTACAACAAAAATTACAACAACTAATCTGTAATACTGACAAAGTCATTCCCCCATCAAGACTTAGCTAAAAACTCACAAAACTACAACAACAACAACTACTACTACTACTACTACTACCACTACTGCTACCAACCTGTAGCATTGACAATGTCATGATATGAGTCAGTTCTCTGTCAGGACTTTCAGAGAGAAACTCACAACATTACTATAACAACAATTCGACAACAACAACAACAACTGCTACTACTACTACTAGTGCTACAACAACTACTATTACTGACCTGTAGCACTGACAAAGTGATGGCATGAGTCAATTCTCTGTCCGGACTTTCAGCCAGAAACTCGTTAAACTTTGCTGTAAGGTCAGCGCAGACCGTGACGTCGGTAAACATGCGATTCAACTTTCTTGTGTACTCAAAGCCACACAAGTGCTGTCAACGCACACACAACAACTGTACGCCAACCAAAACCCAGCAAAGCTAAGTCACATTACGCAAAAAGAACTAGGCCAAATATCAAAATACGACCTAGTTAAATTTAAATACTAGTTTAAGAATCAGTAGTCATTTGCCAGCTCATGATGTAAAAGTTAAAAAAGATAGACTTTGGATATGAAAAAATTTCTAACTTCAAAGGTCTCAGGACCTTGTCCTTGGATTGGGTCACAAGGCATAGGCTACCATTGTGTAGCATTCATCGACATCTACCGTTGTGAAAAGCCATCATGATCATCATAATCAGCATTGTATCATCATCATGTTCGTTAACTAGAATACAAAGGAATGCAACTTACATGGAATAAAGTTTCAAAAGTTTCAAAATTAATTATTATAATAACAAGAATTAATTAATATATGATCTAGTGGTAAATGGTGATAGTGACACCACGGCTGCAAGTTTAGGAGGATATGTGGCTCAGGCTGATCAGCTTGGCCACCTGGTGCTGGGTTACATACATCATGAACATTGTTGTTCACTAATAATATTTCTGTTACCTTAAGCCTGTTGAGCATGGATTCTTCGGCATCCATTGATTGTGACTGATCACGTAGCAGACGCTTGGCCATAGCGCGTGAATAGAACTATGACAAAATACCACAGAATAATTATCACAGAAGTTGCATTATATATTTCATTATATATTTCAGACAAAAACGTGAACACATTGCATATTTCGCTAAGTAGAGTCGTGTTATGTCTGCATTATGCACAGCTTGCTGTTCTTGACTTAGAAGGAAAGTCTTTTGACTCGAAAACAAGTCCTTCTCCACCAATTGCTAAAAGTTAACCTTTTACAAAACACGGAGTAACTCATATTTTTGAAAGTCAAAACGATAACTAATAAACAGTACTAATTTCTGAGATTACAAATTTTAGTTACTAATCTGTTTTGGAGGCATTCGGCCAAAATACTATATTGTAAGCATCAGCAGTAGCAACAATGCATAGCGTGAAGATTCATCTATAGCAGAGTATAAACTATCACCAAGCACTGAAAAGATGTGCCTGGAAGCAAATAAAATTTTCGTATAATTATCCAAAAAACATGTCATAAGAAACCTTAACCATGGACATCTGTCTACCATAAATTACTCAAGTTAACATTTATCAAACCGTCCACTCTCTATGCTCAGAAGATGTTGGCTAAAGCCTCTATTTATACAGAAACGTGCCATAAGTCGTCGCACTTTCATTCATGCAGCTCTACACATTTAAAGCAGAGCATTAGAGGTTTTAATATTATGCACTATATAAATTCATGTTCTATTTACTCAGTCACTTACTGACGTAATTGCAGCATACCCGCTGGAAGATGTCCTTGTCCTCGACATAGCTGAATACAATGATAACTTTGTTGAACTTTTCCTCCAGTTCTGCCTCTGACAAGCTTCGACTGCTTTTCCTAAGCAGCCCGTCACAGTACTTGGACAGCTAATACAACACACAAACAGCAATCAGTAGGGACAGTAAAACATCAAGGAAACACAATAATTACAAAAACTGTGATTTTGTTAAATGACGTAACTATCAGGCACATCTTTTCAGTGCTTAGTGATAGTTTATACTCTGCTATAAATGAATCTTCACGCTATGCATTGCCACGGTTTTATGGTATGAGATAAAGTTTACTGCTTGATTTTAACTCAAAAATACCTACCTTTGCCTAATCTACCAAAGTCTGTGTGCTTTGTTACATACTGGCTCAATATGTGACCATAATGTCATCGTGAAAATATGTATTTTACCTAGAATAAATATTTCTCTGAAGTCAGAACCATGAGTTTTAACTATAAACTAGAAGTACGTTCTGTGGAACAAGGTATCTGTCCCATTGCCACGCTCTATAGCCTAGCAGCTGCGTATAAGGGGGGTAGGTGCAAATGTGGTGCAATTATCTTTCACGGGGGTCGAGCTGTAGTCAATTTCGTCCCAAAATTCGTTGCCATGGCAACAGGGGTCAACAGGCAAGAAAATTAAATGAAGCCATCGGATAGCACAGGCCTGAAAATAAGGATGTAGGTGAAAACAGCGTGCAATTATTTTTCACGGGGGCCGAGGTATAGTCAATTTTTGTCCCAAAATTTGTTGCCATGACAACAAAGGTCGTCGGGGAAAAATTCAAATGACACCATCAAATAACGCGGGACGAAAATAAAGGAGCAAGTGAAAACAGCTAACAATTATCTTTCACGGGGGCCGAGTTATAGTCAATTTTGTCCCAAAATTTATTGCCATGGCAACAGGGGTCGGCAGGGGAGAAATTTAAATCACACCATCGGATATTTAGGGTCCAAAATAGGGGATAGGTGCAAACAGCATGCAATTATAACGTGCGAAAGCAGCTACTGCTTTCAGCGCGTTTAGCCATCGCGATTCTGTCTGTCTGTCCATCTGTCACACGAGTGGATCAGTCAAAAACGGTGCAAGCTAGGATTACCAAAACTTCACCATCGGCTGCCTGGAAGACTCTTAGTTTCAGGAACCGTAAAGCGTCTCCATAAATTCGAAAGGGGTCACCCCGAACAAGGGCACTAAATGAGAGGGGGGGTGGGAAAAATTTGTGATTTTTGGCCAATAAGTCGCTGTATCTCAGTAACTGTGCAAGATAGAGCCTAGGTTACTATTAATCACTAATAGGAAGTCGTACATTGGCTCTCGATTGGCGCCGAATTCAATGACGCTGAATGACCCTTGAACGCCAAAATAGAAGGTTTTATGGATTTTTTTGGCGATTTCGGGCTGCGACATAAGTCTATATGAATCAAAGGTGGCGCCACTGAACTATCGTTATTCAATCCAGATAGAGAATTCGGTATTTGTATATTAACTGAGCGTGAACACCCCAATTTTCAGCTAAACTACTGAACTGGAACTGCTATAGGCTTTCACGCGTCTCATGAGCATTAGCTCAAATTTCTTGTCTTTTATGGGAACCAAGTTATACCGCTTTGAAATTTCCATTGGCTGTAATGCAAAATTTTGCAACTTTTAAATGGTTGCTATGGCAACAGGGGTCGTTAGGGGGTAAATTTAAATGACACCATTAGCTTGCCCAACCATGAAAATAGGGGGTAGGCAAACACAGTGCGCAATTATCCATTTACGAAAACCGAGTTATACTGCTTTGAAGTCACCATAGGTCGTAATGCAAAATTTTAAAAATTGGAGTAAAATAGGGGAAAGAGTTATCGGATTTTTATCCCAAACTAACTTGATCTTACGTTTCAAGCCCCAAATCACTGTGCAGAATTTCATCAAGATCGAATGAAAATTGTGGTCGTAAGAGTTACAGACGGACAGACAGAATGACAGACGGACATAAGTGATTTTATAATCTGTCCCATGCTATGCTATAGCAATGGGACAGATAACTAGACTTTTGTTGCCAAATTAGACGGATGAATACCTTGCACTGCATGCAGTGATGGTTATCAATGCTAAATGTTAAGCTTTATAGAGTGTATACATAATGGTCTTCGGGCCTGTGATTTGATGCCACGTCTTTGCCGTAATTTTTTTGAGCTTTTCACAAAAGTCTGCAGTGTTTTATTTTACTATTTTTGCCGTGATTTTCTACTGTCCCTACCAATCGGAGATCTCAAACATTCACCCATAACGGTGCTGCCACCTAACGAATACATTAATACAAAAAAACTAATGCAGCTGCTGCTATCTCCCGATGGCAAAGAATGCAAATAAAACTGCCGAACTTCCGCTGCTTTTCTTCCGCAACCTATCAGAGTACTTAGACGATGGAAAACACACAGGAAGCAATTGATAACTTCAGACATTTGCCCATAATGCTGTGGTGCTACTACCTGGCAAACTCACAACTTAATACAGCTGTTATCTTTCAATGGTAAAAAATCCCGTAAGCCTGAGTAACTAAGTATGATCAAATAGAAAGAAAAAATTAAACAGTTAGTTACAATATGCCATGATTGCAACACCCAAACAAAAATGTCTTCAGCAGCCGTTTGATCTGCTCAATGTTCAGAATGCCTTTGAGGAGGTAAACATTCTTTTTGTCAGCACTGTTGAATGTAGAAAGAACTTAACTCACCATCTCCGGAGCTTTGCACAAAGCCTTCGGATGACGTTTGTAATTCACTGTAGCATAACACGCCTGTCATTTACGCAGAGAAATTATGGAAAATCTGAGGTCACACAATGACCACAAGATATGTGGTGGATTCTTGGTATAATTCTGCACGTTTCCAAGAATCAGGACGTGGTTTTACTCTAATGCTAATACACGTTTCTGGCCGAATTCTATTGACTGCATCATGTGGTGGATAAAAATAACCAACAAAAGCAAAAATCGGAATGAACCAAAACATAAACCGTTGCCATTAAGTATCCACACAAAACATTTAAAAAGTCAGAGTTATGAGTCTGCAAACAAATCTGTAATGAAATGATCAAAAACCCAGCTCGGCAAACTGATTACGACCAGATTTTAAGCAGGGAGTGTGTTGAGTTTACAACTATAAGTCACTTCATCGAAAGGTTCTAAGCAGAATAAGAGCAACACAATTTTGCTCCGACAAGATAGATTTCATTAGTTGCTGAAAAAAAAATAAATAAAAAAGATGCTGGCAGCAACTGGCCTTATCGAGAGCAGCAATAAACAGTGGATGTAAACTGAACAGATTTTGTACGCGATTCATATATGTCGTATGAAACTCAGTAACTCCTTCCACGAACTGTGTTGCTATCTGCACCATAAATCAGTCAGAATATATGAGACACCAGACAGAGAATAGATATGCTACCTTTTATTGCTCCAGGATATGGTAGGTGAATTGACTATAGGTCTGCCTGGCTTGAATTAAAGTGAAAGTCTGGTGCAATGGCAAACATGATCTCGGTTGACGAAGTTGTTCTAATGCACCAAACTCGGTTACTATTTGGATGGGTGACTGTCTGCAGACAGATAAACCATCTTGGTGCATAACCAGCATCAAGGTCAACTCAGCCTTTCGTCCCTCTGGGGTAGGCAAATCAAGTACCAGCCTGTATGGCTGAGGTAAGACAAAAGTTAAAGGGTAAGTAACACTGTGTAAACCCATACGGCAGGTGATGCTCTGAATGTCTGAGATGTTTAAACGTTTTCATTTTTAAAACTTTCGGAAGAATTCTGACAGTCTGGCCTTGGCCTTGATGCTCAAACTCAGTCCCCAGGTTACAGAATTCTTTTCAATTATTATCCAAAAATTCACTGCAAAAACACACAAAAAAATGAAAGCAAACAACGAAAATATTATGTCAGCCTAGTAACAACATACTGTGCGGCCATCTGCCTATAGTTATACACTGACTGTGCAACCTTAACTCTAAGCCTAAGTACTACCTTTGACCTCTCTTTGAACTGATAATTGGCACACTGTTTATCAAAGCCCTCGGGAACGTTCGCACTAATGTTGGTTTTTGTGCACATTTTTGTTTTCGAGCCCGCAAGTGATGGAATAAATGGGTTGTAGACACACAGACGAATGGGCAGGCAAAAACCGTATTTCAGCCTATTATGACGGCCGAAGAACAACCACAATTAGCAGCACTAGCAGTAACGCTAGAGTTCGTCAGAAAATAAGATTCAGATAAACGTACATTATCACCCTGCAGTGACTGCATGATAGCAAGACCAGTGTTGGTAAGATGTTGTTCAAACTCCCACGCAAACACATCCATACTGTCCTCGATAGGCGACAGAAGATCGTACATGTTTGATAGGTCTGCATAGACACACAGCCAGACACAACAAAAATAAAAAAGAAGAAGATTACGCATATACAGCTAGGTCCTTTGTGAGAGAGCACATCCCCTTTTGGTGCTTTGGGCCAGCGAGGGTCAAACCCAATTAAGCTAGCATACAACCCAAGTCTGCCAGATGGCTGGCTCTAATTAACAGCCAGTATCTTTAATTGACTGGGCCACAGGGCCTACTGTTATGCAGAACTCGCCGTTTCTTCCCTAGTGATGACCACAATCACCACCAGTACTCATTTAGCCTACCCACAAAAGGATGGCCAGGCTGAGTTGGCCTGGGTGGCTTGGTCGATTACGAAGATGGTACACCCGCAAACAGGTCACCCATCCAAGTACTAACCTGGCTCGGCGGTGAGTAACTTCGTTGATGTGACAAACGATGTTACTGCTACACCAAGCCAGACACAAGCACATAGATAAACGCAGACAGTCACACTGAGTCTAGGGTCCTCAATGGGTGATAACATAATTATCACATATTTGACAGATCTATACAGGCACAGGGACAGAAAGTCAAACAGACAGACAAGTTGATAGACGAGTCAGCTCACAAGCTACAAGCTTAAGCAACAGCCGCTACGTCCACTCCGTGGACAGACGGATGGACAGCAGACGCATTCAGACAGCCACAGACATGCTGCCTCAATTTAAGGGTCGCTTATAGCTTGCAGCTAGCGAGCCAACACACAGACAGACACTATCAGAGAGAAATACTGAGATCATCCTTCTCAATGTGTGGACAACAATAGCACATGGTCAGACAAAACAACTCGACAGAAATAACGTCAACTTCTCGTACACTAATAAAAATAGCAAAGATGACTGTCAATTAGCTCACAAGCTGCAGGTGACCTTTAAATTCAGGCAGCATATCTGTGGCCATGTTTCTGCATCTATCTGCTGTCTGTCTGCAGAGTGGACAGACTATTGACAGCAGCAGCTGTGCATTGCACAACTGTCACTAGAGCTGACCAAAAATCACCTCGAATTGCAGCTCGCGAGCATGTTGCCTACCAACTTGTCAATTGATCAGTCAGCTGTTACTAACACAGTGCCTGCAATTACCTTTCCACTGTTCTCGCTGGACAATCTCGCCACACGAATCACTGATAAAAGCAATGTTTTCGTCACAGATTAGCCACAAATGACACTCGAGCTCGATGCGTTCATAGGTGAATGGATGCAGGTAACAGCGGACACGTTCCGACTCCTCTTCTATGCAACGTTTCACCTACACAGCATGCTTGAATAATGGTTTAATCTAGCACATAAACTAAAGAGCTAAAAAAAATTTAAGCATCACTGAAATGTCCGTGTATATAGGTTTGTTACTATACGGCAACAAAAATCTCGGCAGAGATTTTTGCTCTGTGAGCTTCGGTCTTCTAGTTGACTTGCAGTGAATAATATCTAGGTCCATAACAACATTTTGCTGAAAGTCTCCACATCATTCAATAAACAAATAAATCAACAAATAAATAATGAAAGAATGAAAAAGTGTTTTATAAAATACTGCATAAATATTAAATAAAGGAAAGCAAAAAAACGAATGCACTAGTGGACAAACAGCCGGGACAGGTGGACACGTGGATGGACCTATTAACCAAACAAATGAACATAACCTAAAAGATTAAAACGTGTGGACAGCTAATCATGGAAATCCCTCTCATAGTTACAGAGCGTCACCTGCCATATGGTATCACACAACGTTATCTGCCACCAAACACAGATAAACGTACCCCCATGTTAACACCAGGGAAGTAGCTGGCTGGTAATCAGCTGACCCACCAGGGAGGGATAAAAGGCTGAGTTGACATCAGTGGTCGGTTATATACCGAGAGGGTTTACCCGTCCACGGACATTCACCCTTCTAAGTAGCAGCCACTTAATAGCAACCTGACCTAGAGTAAAACCCACAACCACACGATCACAAGCCCAGCGTCCTAACCATTATGCTACCAAAAACAATACAACAGAAATCTGACCCGCCACATGAAGGTGCAGCAGTCACTTCCTTCACGTAGCCGTTGAGCTTGTTGTTTGTAGAATTCGCTCGAAGACTCAAAGAACGGGATTTCAAACAACTCCTCATACAACTAACACACAGCCATAGCACCATCTACTTAGTTTACACCTCACGTACCAGTACAGATACGTCCAACAAAACTAGCCAATTTAAAGCTAAAATGTTATCATTTACTTATTTACTCACTTGCTTCGTTATTATGCAATATGTCAAGAAAACAAGCTAAATGCAAATACAGTATTTTCAACACTGATCGTAACAACATTGGCTATCAATGCTATTAATAATAGTAATTTTAGTTTTTGTTTACTTTAACCATCCCATATTTTCAGACTTAGTTCAAGTTAGGCCATGTCTCTAACACAGCAGCTTTCTATGGCAAACCAACAGTGTAACATCACAAAAAGAGAAACTAAGATGCATTACTAAATATATCATTACTGATAGAAAAACACTTGAAACATACCCGAAACTCATCTTCTTTAAACATCAGGACGTCGACAAATGAGAGAATTGTTCCTTGTATAGATACCTGATTCACAGAGCTTCCGTGACGATCTCTGCATAGGGAACAAATCATGAATATACAGTATTGGTTATTTAACTGTGATAGCAATTCTATAGCAGCATCAGAAAAAATAATGACGAGTATGACAATAATGTCTAGCCAAAAATCTATGTATCAGCAAGCAAAAAACAAGAAGCAATATATTAAACCGCAGGTAAAAACCAGAATTAAAACGCTATGACAAAAAGGCATTAATTAGCAAAAAATGTCTGGTAGCATGATGAATATTTTAACAGTTAACTTTATAAAAAAATCCTAATTAATCAACAATTAATTCTAACTAAAAACTAAACCACAGAAATCATCTAGAGATTGCATGTATGTTCACATTTATTAACTTTATTTGTTCAACTAATTAAACAACGTGCTTAGATAATTAGATATTAATACCGCACTATCAATTCAACACATAGCAAACATTTTTCCATTTCTGCATGCAAATGACAATATACCTACTAACCAGTTCACAAATGTTTCTTACTAATGAGACTTTTACATAAATCTAATGACTACATTAATTAACTGATAGAGCTTTTTCAGTAAAATCAACATCATCAATTTGTGCTGCCCTATAGACTGAAAAAGTGGACAAGCAGCAGCATTGCTTATTGTTCATAAGATAGCAACTGAGCAAAAGTGCTGCCAGAAATGAATCGGAGAATATTCTACGTGCAAACTCACAACTCGATTTGGTGAAGAATGGCTTCAGTCAGTAGGTCTTTCAACTCGTTAATAATTTCCAACTCCCACAGTTCATACATCATCTGCATGCAACAACCAAATAGAGTAACTATGATGCACAAAGCAAATAAGAGTGCCAGACACCAGTTTGCACTGGTTTACCAGGAACACAGTGCGCCTATTTACACCCACGATTTCACTGGTAGTCACTAAACCAACTCATGCAGGGATGGCCAGACTGAGTTGACCTGTTATTCTAAGACTGATTTACCCATCTATTGACGGTCACCTCTGTGACTCATCCAAATACTAATCGGGCTCGGTGTTGATTAACTTCGCTGATGTGACCAACACCATTACCGTCTAAACCAAACCGCCATAAGATACATCATAAGACAAAGATCTAGCGACTGCAATCCCGGAATTGATGTGTCAATCCCTGGATTCGGGATTAGAAAATTTCTAATCTTGGGATCTTAAAATCCTATTTTCGGGATTAGACTTATTTAGTATCAGTACGGTATTCCTACTAAACTTATTTCATGCACTGGATACTGAAGACCCATACTGGTAAGGGTTGGTAGTGATTGTGACTGTCAAAATTCAACTTAAACGATCAGCAAGGACTCTTGCGCTAATTTTTATAAGATGGCATAATCGTTATTTTATCATGTAACATGAGGAAAAGTACATTTTAGTAACTTTTTGGCAATCCCGATATCTTCGGACTGCGACACAGCAGCCAATCCCGGGATTTGAGATTGGTTAAAACGACTGGAATCCTGGGAATCGTTAGTTCTCACCTCTCTGATCTCCATCCTGGAACCCTCATACTCGATGCCAATCTTGAAGAAGTCGACGTCCACTTTACGCTGGCGATGTCTCTTCACTATCTCTATGTTCAGGTAGCTGCAGTTCCAACACAAGCATACATGTCATGAATCTATTAATTTACTTTTCCTTTGGCTTACTGAAAACAAGCAGCAGACTAAATCAGATGAACAAAACGAAAATGAGAAAATTGTAGTTTTAAGGTCTTAACAAACAAATTTAAGACAAAGAAAAAAATTGCTATACATATAATACCCCATTCTCCTTGTCTGTCATGTCATTTTTATTGAATGGATGATGTGATGTCAAAACTGAAAAATCATGATTAAAATATGATAATAAATAGAGTGTGTATTATAAATTGCACAGCAAAGAAAATCAACTAAAACCTACAGTTTGGACTTCTAAGTAAGTAAGTAAATGATTTATAAAGCGCCAAAGTCTCAGAAAGAATCAGGGCGCATAAAAAAAAGTGTTTTGGTCTTTAAAACCCAGAAGATTTGTTGTGGAACCAATTTTGCAACCCTGGGACAAAACCACATCATAGATCAAACAAGGTACAATTTGCAGTGAAATGACTTTTACAGCTTTTGAACATGGTCAACACAAAAGGTAAGATCATTTCCTATAGTTAATCTTGTTTAGCATGAATTGGTAAATAAAGTTTTGAGAATTGTATAACTAGCCAACAGTACAAGATGTGCCCACGAACATCAATAACCACTGAATGGTAGAAAAGCTCAGAAATGGTCAGAAATTAATTGCAGAAATGAAAGCTAACTTAAACAGTTGGTCGATGTATGGAACAGCTGCAGAGAATGGCTTCCAGTAATGATAATATTCTGCTAGTAGACTGTCATCGTGCAACTCTTGGAAATGCTAAAAAAAATGCATGTACACATCATCACATTATCATCATCATTAAAGATAAAAATGAAATCAAGGCTTGACGAAAGACAATGTGTGCTGGTGTGGCACACAGTCATTTCCTTGACCACGTGGAAAGCATACCACCACTTCTTTTGTGAAAAAGTTACAAAATAATATATTAAGTAAATGATATTGGATCTACAATCACACTCCGGCAGTTACAATACTGGCAATTATTCTTTCATTACTTCCACTTCAAGCCTTAGATACAATATGCAACTACCTAGTATTGATTAATCATACACAAATTTAATCACCAATAACAAAATCTGTCTCACTGCTCAACCAAACTGTTGCAAACCGTGCAGAGTGTGCAGACATAGACATGGAGGAAATTCCGAAGGTTCTGGTAAAGTGCATCTCCAAAAGACAACGGCTGTGCAATACATAGATAGTAGACATCACTGGTTTCTGCAGTTAAGAACAATAACAGCATAAATGGACTATTTATACAGTGTATACCAGCTAAAGTTGTTAGATTTGGCAAAAAAAGATCCCTCATTTGGTATGTATTGTCGTCCTGTGTTGTCGAGAAAATTGTCGTTAAAACTTGGCATCGTCCTTCCATACCTGCTGAGCTACTTACAAATCAGTATGGTTTTAGGCCTACGGGTAGCACTACTGCTGCTCTGATCCACTTGTTTCACAGTATTACTAAAATGCTTGAAAGTTGTTCTTATGTCAGGGCTATTCTAATAGACTTCACTAAGGATTTTGATATTGTTGATCATACTGTCATAATGTGTAAATTGGGTAAATTGCAATTGCCTGGCAATATCTACAATTGGATTGGTGCCTTTTTACTGAATCGGCACCAAATCTGTTGCCACAGCAGTTCTGTTTCAAAGTTAGCTACTTTCAACCGAGGATTTCCAAGGCTCTGGTCTAGGACCTACTTTGCTTGTTATCTTAACACTTGATTTAAACACTGTATCTAATTGCAATGTAATAGTTAAGTTTGCAGATGACTCAACTCTTTTAGTCCCGGAAAATTCTGATACAGAAGTAGAAATTGAGTTTAATCATGTACAAGAATGGGCTGGTGATAATACCACGATTGTTAACTTAATCAAAACCAAAGAATTTATTTTTTACAATCCTAGAGCCGGGGCCTTGTCACTCTAATCCTCCTGTCTTATTAAACATCGATCGAGTCACATCAGCAAAATTACTTAGTAGATATATACAAAGTAACTTCAGTTGTGATATACATTTTAATCACATAATGACAGCCTCTAGTCAGAGGCTACATATCTTGAAGGTCCTTAAATGCCAAGGTCTTAACTTAGAGATGTTACATAATGCGTTTTATGCTATATTAGTTAGCTAAATTACTTACACTATCTCATCGTGGTATTGTTTCCTGGTTAAAGCACAAATTGCTCAGATAAATGGTTTGTTTAAGCGTGCCTTCAAGTATGGATATGTTAAGACTATCATTACTGTAGAGCTACTGGCAAGCTATGATGACCAACTTTTTTATAAAGCATATTATGATAATCACTGTTTACATCATCTATTACCTGTTGCCAAGTCTAATAAATACGGATTAAGAGATATAGGTCATGGCTTATTAATGGGTCGTGTGACATCAGAATTGCACAAATGGACATTTATCTATAGAATTTTATTTAATAACTGTTATTAGTTTGTTCATTTGTAGTCAGTTCATCATGTATTTCTGTGTTTCTTTTGTTCCCCTTAGCAAAGTTTGTAGTTTTTTTCTCCTTTTCTTGCACTGCTTTTCTATGTTACTGTTCTTGCATGTTTGTCGTGAGCGTTTATTACATATTAAATAAAAAAATAAATAAATTTCCATTCCCCCTTCCCTAATTAATCTATTCAGTGCAATACTTAACTACTGCCTACAGAATTGCACCCAAATATAATTTTGATCTCTACAGCCTGTACCTTAGAGTTAGCCCAGTATTAAAGACCATTTTCCAACATAATGTACTGCAAAGTAACGCAACACAACCTAGCATACCATAGTTTGCCACACCTTACTGTAATGCAATGCAAGCATGAATGGAAAAAAGTACATAGCACTTTAGTGTTACATTTTTTTCCATAACACTGGTAACTTTTTGTGCAGAGGCGAGGTGCTGCAGCAAAGAACATTGTACGCGATGCAGTAGGTAAGTATTTTCACAGCAGAAAAATGCAATTTTTTGTTTTGTTCAAGTTACTAAATTAAAACTGTATCATGTAGGCCACCTATATCTGCATCTGTTTTAAATGTTGTCATTTACCTTTGACATGGTCAGCGTGTGTTGAATAGCGGCCTACGGTTGTGGGCTATGTTAAAATTAATTTTAATTCTTCACTCTTGGTAAACTTTGTTCACGATATTAATTAATTCTTTATAAAAATCTTGCCATTTACTCCCAGTTGCCAAGGATACGGCATAAAAGGCATAAACTTATCAGTAGATGCCATTGGTCAGTAGTTAAGACTTCTGTGATTGGTTGAGCTGCTTGCAGTTCTTGCAGAAAAATACAGCCTGGTTCTATTTCTTGCAGAACATCGCAAGGGTGCCTTGCGGCACCATAGTGGCACTTACGTTACAGACTTCTTTACGTATCGTCTTTTGCTTATGGAAAAATCCTTGCGGTACATTGCACTCTGATGTGTCACATTGCGGTATGTAATGCTGGAAATTAGGCTTAAAGCTGTTCATATGATTCACAGATCAGAGCAGTGTATAACAAGATTACCCTGGCCCCTGCTGGGAGAGCTTACAGTATCCCAGACCCTCATGCCTGGGTGTTCCGGTTAAGTCCCCTCCCCAAAACCCCACCTCCACTCTTGGTCTCAGCATCCAGCCTCGTTAATGGCCAAATGTTTTCTCTGCTTCTGCCCTAGTATTCTAATTACCACAGTCCATTTTTTATCACTCACTACAGAGTGAAAAATAGCCCTGAACCGAAAGGATACGATATTCGATCGTTCCAGTAATTCTTGTCCATATAAACGTCTCCCATGATCAACCGTTGCGTGCACTCGCGCAGATTGTCCCACGAATCGTCAAAATCTACTGGCTTCGGATATAATTCCATTACAGAATGCTAGTTTGTCGTGAAATTTATCAAAGTTTATCAGTTTTCGCGTCGTACTTTGTGGTTTTTCGTTGGGGAAAACCCAACGTAACGTCGTAATGTCAACAATAACAGGTGCCCTCGGGTGCGAACAAAACTGCAGATACTTGAACTTAAACTTAAACTACAAACTCGACCAAATAACACATATTGTCTTTCAGCAAACATAAGCAAAATTTTAATTTATTAAAAGGTATTTGACAATTTTTAAAAATGTTTTATTAACATTTTTAATAATTTATTTATTGCGATATTAGACATTTTTAGACAAATTTAAATTAATTTTCGACCAATCTGCACGTATAACGTTTTAGAACGCACCCAGAATGATTTGCATACGGGTGTTCTGTGACGTGGATTCGCGTCATCGTGTTTACGAGTTTTTGCAGTTTTTTTGAGCTTTTTATTGACAGCGAGACGTTGACATTGTAAGTGCGCGAAAAATATTCGAAATGTCTTCGTCTGAAGTGGAAATGAAGGCGGGGCACCCTCCCGCAGGTTGTTATTTTGACTGGCACGTTCGTTATTGTGTTGCACGCATTGTGAGAAGCAGCAATGATGCCTGTGCTCAGGCGAAAGCTTTACATGTCAACTTGCTTCCCATATGTTAAATCTCTGCGCAGTTTGACCATTCTAAATCTGTGAAGTAACGCTTCTGTTTGCTTATTTACATAACTGTTAGTTGGTCACGATTTTCACAATAGGCTTCAGGTCTTGTCTGACCCTCCACCACTGAAAAACGATGATACGCCAGTGAAGACCGGTAACACTGAATACCGAAAATAGCTGGAAAGTACTAAAAACTACCGAAAACAATCAACTTGTTTTTTGGTATAGGTATATTTTGGTTAGTGTTTAGGGTTAGGGTTTGGTTTGGTTTTCAGTACCGAAAAAGTTTTCGGTAGTTTTCGGTGTTTAGTGCCACCTGTGGGGGTGACAAATGAAGATTGTAGAACTTATTAAACTCTTTTGTCATGGAATGATGTTATTTTGTTGTTGGCAGTGAAAGCCGGAGGTATGCGAGTAGCAAGACCTCGTCAGACGAGCGGCGGTGAACCGAAAGAGAAGACCGAAATGACAAAGGAGGAAATGGAAGAGTATGGATCTAGGTCGGTCATTAATAATGATCTCAGTGTGTGTTGATTATAGTAATGATTGTATCTGCTAATTATTAGTCATTGATCATTACCATATGATCCATAATTTCTGTGAATGCCATCAAACTCAGAGGACAAGGGAATTCATGTTATACGTACTTAAGTCTAGTGAGAAACTGAAAACTAATAACTAAGAATATTGTATTAAAAAGGTAAGTTTTAGGGTCATCAGTTGATTGCTAATTTTGTTATTCTTACCTTAGCTGAAGATGGTGGTGACATACTGTTCAGATTCTAATCATTCGATTTTGCCTGTTACACACCAGGTTACTTGAAATAGGCCTATTAGACCAGAGTTTTGTGAAGTTTTTTGGAGGCAGAGGGATTGAAAATTGAATGGTTGATGCTGGTCTGAGTCACGATCCACATGTGGCAAAATCACATGGTCACTTACTCGTAAATCTTGCAGTAATCATACCTTACTGCACATTTCATGAATCTTTGTCGTCAGAGGTTTCGTTTGAGTTCCAGACACACTAACTTTCTGGAACAGTAAGACAGACTTTTTAACAACTTCAACATGAACTTTGCACAAAGTCAACATATTAACGTAAACATCACACTGGACTGTCATGGCATCCGTTAATATAGCGTAACGTAACATCAAACATTTATGTACATCAGACACGCGGGCGTCTAAAAACCAAGAATGGCCATGTTTAGATCTTCAGACCTAGGTGTAGAATTAGGGTTAGTTTAGGTTAGGGTTAGGAATAGGGTTGCGGTTAGGTTTAGGGTTAAGGTTAGGGTTTGTAGTTGCATTTAATTGCAATTAAAATCCATTACAATCGGTGGCATAATCATTTTTAGTCGATAGACGCTTGAAGTAAACAGCTGTGACGTAGAGATCGCACTGCATGCACATGTATGATTTGTTGCAAGATAGTTATAAAGTGTGAAACGTTTGTAAATATTTCTTCATTTTCGGACTTTAGACATCTTTAGCAGTTGATTAACGTAAGTGAAATCGGAAGTTTACGAGTAACTGACCATGTGATTTCACCCCATATTTTGGTGTTGCTGAAATATGTTGCAGTCCTCCAAAGACAGACAAACAGGTTCTGGTCTCGGGAGCTGTTGCAAAGGTAAGTTCTTGTTAACTGCTTATGGCAATGCCAGACAATCATAAATGCTCTGATTTGTTTAAACAGACCATTGTCGGTTAGTTCTCTAGGTTGTGTTATTCCATGTTAAGCTAGTTCCCTAAGGATTTTAGTTTTGTTAATTTTTTTCTGTGAACAAAAGCAGAATAGAATAGACTGTTATAGTTATAATGACTATAATCGTATTGCATTGTTGTCCTTTTATTGTAAACGATGCACTATAAATTAGTGTGATGACGATTGATGATGATGAAGTATTTGTACATTGATGTTGGACAGTTTGTGAGAGGGGCCAGCCAGGCTTCCACATTTTACTGAACAGAGCCTAATTGGGTAAAAATTTGCCCCATGTGTCTTGCAGTAGATAATTTTTTGCACATCTATTATAGTGGTTTTAGTGATTTTTGAAAATGTGTTTCACAAAGTAGTGTAGTGACATGGTTAAAATGTGGTGGGATAAATCACTACATTATTGCTAATTGTCCACAGATACATGTGCCAGTGAAAGAATTTTGAAAATCGTTTAATGTTTAGTGAAGATATGGAAAATGAAAAAATGTGAAGTTTTTTGGGACACAGTGTATATTGTATCTGTATTGATAGGAGGAGAAGGCGTATCCACCGGCGGCAGTGAAACACTACCATGAGAAGCCTTTGCCATCTAAGGACATGAGGCCAATCCAGGCCAAGCACCCCATCAACCAGCCAAAGTAGACTACCAGTGACCATACAACACACTGGGCCAGACCGTGATGTAGTGAGTCCTTGAGATCATGGTAATGTTGATCTCAACATGCCTCGAGGACAACAGATAAAGAAGTCTGGTTCTTAATCTTTTTGTTTGCATCATTGGCAGTACAACCAGCTGTGTCATTGTTGCAAGATCGACGATATACGGAGTGGGCCATAAAAAACCATCCCTTATATTATTCTCTTTAAAATGCTACTGCATTTGTTTACCTTGTATATGGAAAAAATGATACAGCATGTAAATTGCTAGTTTGTTCTGCACATATTGATGTCAAAACCTAATGAGTATGTCACAATGTTATTAACAAATAATACAACAGAATCAGAGCACCCCAACTGTATTATATCACAATGGTGAAACACAGATGGAAATATGTGCTTGCGTATATGTCTAAGTAAAACAGCGAAAACTTCATACAACAACAAGACAGTCAAGTAAACAACTGTTCAGTGTGCCCTCCGTGAACTTAACTACAGTTTTCAATCTCGGTCGCCACTGATCAGTGGCTTTGTTGATCAGTTGTTGATCGAGACTGGCCCAGCAGGTATGCACTCTGTCTTTGAGATTCTCCAAACCCACAATCAGAACTCTGTACACATCTTGCTGCAGAGCACCCCAGACAGCATAATCAACAGGGTTTTTGTCCGGACTATTTGGCGGCCAGACAGAAGGCTTGATGAAGTTGGGTACATTCTGCTGCAGAAACTTGATTGTTAACTTCGCCCGGTGACGTTACACTGTTTTCCCCATTGTGTTTCCTGTAGAGTTGGGGTTGCTTTTATTTATTTTTTACCGTTACAGATTATTGAAAATATTTACACGAGATTTGCATATGATACTTAGAATTGATTATATTTTAACGTGCGTTATTCACTTTAAAAGTACATTACTTTTGGAAGACATAATTAGCTGACATGTAGGAGGATGGTTTTTTATGGCCCACTCTGTACGCATTATGCTGTGTATCTGTTTAAATAGCTAGTAATATATTCACTGCAGCTATCTATATGTTATGATATATCGGTCACGTCACTGTCAGTTTGTGCAATGGTTAAGCCATTTGGCTGGCTGATAATTTTGTTTCTGTCTGCATATTACTTGGGTTGTACTGAATAGGCCTCTCGATTTATCAACTGTTTTTTGTGAATTCTATGGATTTTTTATTCTGAAATGTCATGCACTGATTTAACGATGTAGAGATGCCCAGCTATATTTCCATCCATTTAATCAGTATAATGACTATAAATCATTTGTGATCTAGAGCTGTAAAATGCAGTTTCTCTCATAACCAATTATCAGTGTGATTTTTATGAAATTTTGTGTAAGGGTTGGGAAGAAAGTTTTGGGATCTTCTGGATTTTTTGCCGATTCTGGTTATTATCCATAATTATTTTTCGTTGAGAGATAATGTAGCAGCTGTATTTTTTACCAGGTGGCAGCACCGTTTTCAGTGGAAGTTTGAGATCTTTTATCACTGCTAGTTCTCATCTATGTGTGTGATGACTTCAGTTTCAAGGGTTAGTCAGTGATATGATGGCCACCTGCTGTGTGAAATATGCTTTATTATTTGGTACTGCCTTGGTGATCATTACTGCGTGAACTCATTTCGAAGTATTAATTTGATTGATTGTGACCATTTATTTCACAGGACTTCCATCATTATTTGGCTTATTTCTCACTCAGTTTTTAGTTTTCACATGTGGCAATGCATTAGTTGACTTGACTAATTACTTGATTGTCTGTGATCTGTGCCCAAAGACGTTTTATTAATAACCTAGACTACCAACTCGGCATTCCACAGGGCACTGCCAGGCGACGCCCACTTTTACTGTCGTCTCGTGACCACTGAAGGTCAGCCAAATACGTATCAGTCCGTATAAATTATTGATTCTCATATATTTAGCCTATACCTTAAATTTTGCTAAAAATTTTACAGGTCTTAAATTATTTCAATTTTAGTAGTGGCAATGTTCGCTGTGGTCACATGACGTCTGTGCACAGATGACAGTGACTTTTTGTTAGGCTGTGAGAGTGCCATCGTCTGACTAGGTGCTAGCCCATAGACTGCCAGTCTAGGCTATTAATAGAACGTCTTTGTCTGTGCCTGACTAATGCTTGACATGGTACGTAGTGAGTGAGCTGTCAGCCGAGTGATGTTTTAACATGTGAATATTCCAACCAGTGGTCGTTGAACCTCTAAAAAGTGGGACAGTGGAAGGAGGATGGGAATGGGGCTTTCTCCTTGCAGTTTCGGGGGGTTTTACCCCCCAAAATGTTTGGAAAAATAGTTGCAAATCTGTGCAATATGACACGTTTTGGGGCGAAATTCACAAAGTATACAACGGATTGGTTAACTAAAATTTTGATGTAAACTGTTGCACAGAAAATCAATTCAGGTTTGTCACTTTTGAAAATGGCCCAGAATTTACCGGACTTGCCATAAAGGTTCCACGGCCACTGGTGTCAACTGGTAGACATTACTATGATACTTAGTTATCTGTTCTTGCAGCTTTTTGTTAGCATCAACTAACCTTTTTAGTCCGCCCGTAAGCGATAGCTTGCGGAAGTGGACTTAAGTTTTGCTGTGGTTTCTTTTTTTTCCCCTCGCGTAATCTCCGAGCTCCATCGGCCGATCGGCGCGAAATTTTGCACGATGCTGCTAAGTATGTTCAATTTTATAATCCCAGGTCGAAATTTTGGGGGAGCCTCCCCAAAAAATTTTTAGGGGCCAAAAACATGCAAAATTTGGCCCGATTTCGGTCGACTTCAAGGTTTGGCGGCCAATTTCTTTGGAACGGATGAAGATATTCAAAATCGGTGAGCTACTCGTTCGACAACGATTCCTCCCGCGTTAGGCGAAACAAGTCCGGTGAAGTTCGGTCCAGTGACGTTGGAGATCTAGATGTGGAATTAAACCCACCGAAAGCGCATTTTTCGGAAAACCATATTTTGGCCCCTAGGGTGTGCTGTGCCCCCAAATTTTTACATGCGCTAGAGAATGACCAAGTCTTACTAGCGCACCTCCCACCGGGGACAGGGGCCCCCCTTACAACTTTTTTCAAAGGGGGTCAAAAAATTAGCTTAAAATGCAATAAATGAGCCATTATAACTTCGGAGTTAGGGAGTGTAGCCTGACGAAACTTTGGCACTTGACGTGTCTCTAGGTGGGGGTGTTAACGCAAGTACAACTTTTGGGGGCACCACCCCCCCTTAAAATTTGGGAGGGCAAAAAACGTCCAAAATTTAGTAAGTTTTACGAGAACTTTCGAGTTTGAGCGCAAATATCTCTAAACTGGATAGAGATATCGACAAGCAGTAAACGGCGTTATCAAACACGGTTAATTCCGCGTTGAACAAAAAAATTGTGTAAACTTCGGTCTTCTACGAACCAAGTTATAATGGCTCATTTTGACCTACCGTAAGTCGCTTTACCTAGAAGACCATATTTTGGCCCCTAGGGGGTGCTGCACCCCCAAATTTTTACACACGCTAGAGAATGACCAAGTCTTACTAGCGCACCCCCCACCTGGGACGGGGGCCCCCCTTACAACTTTTTTCAAAGGGGGGTCAAAAATTGGCTTAAAATGGAATAAGTGAGCCATTATAACTTCG